>JAEEGL017039989.1_pt1 | contig 17393 bp, 3 predicted proteins | sample 9134231 | NCBI WGS metagenome assembly JAEEGL01 (sample SAMN16246548, study PRJNA631951) | gut metagenome | biome: gut microbiome; feature: rumen; material: fiber-attached | host: Bos | place: Iran: Karaj | collected 2018-10
AACTGGAACGGTAATGACCAGTACAACAAGAACCCTTACTGGGACCTCTATAAGAACAACAACACATCAAAGAAGGATGTGTTCCGCCTCACAGCAAAGGCTATCTATAACATTACAGACCACCTGAAGCTGCAGGGAACCATCGGCACCGACATGAACTTCATGGATTTCGATGACTTCATCGCACGCACTACGCCTGGTAAGCTGGCAGGTCAGTTCATGTCACAGAAGTTCAAGAACAAGACTCTGAACGCAGAAATCCTCGCGCTCTACAACAACCAGTTCGGTGATTTTGACGTTAATGCGACCTTGGGCGGCAATATCTTCAAGGTTAACAATAAGACAGATATCTTCACGGGCCTCGAACAGCAGATGAAGGATGTCATTGCCATCATGAACTACTCACAGCAGAGCGTACAGCAGAACAGCTACACCAAGCAGATCAACTCTATCTACGGTTCTGCGAGCGTGGGCTACAAGCACACCTACTTCCTTGAGGGAACAGTGCGCGGTGATAAGTCATCAACGCTGCCTTCAGGCAACAACGTGTATGTCTATCCGTCAGTTTCTGCCAGCATCGTGTTCTCTGAGTATCTCAAGAGCAAAAACATCATCAACTACGGTAAGATACGTGCATCATTCGCTCAGGTAGGTAGCGATACCGACCCATACCAGCTGGCTCTCTACTATTCTACTGCCAAGTACTCTTACGGCGGCTACGTCATTGGTATGATCAACAACAACACCCAGCCTAACAAGGATCTGAAGCCTACACGCACAAACTCTTTCGAGATTGGTCTCGAGATGAAATTCTTCCACAACCGCTTAGGCTTGGATGTGACTTACTATAACCAGAACTCAAAGGACCAGATTATTGCACTGGCCACATCTTCTACCTCCGGCTACACCCACAGCCTCGTCAATGCCGGCGAGATTCAGAACCGTGGTATCGAGATTTCGCTCAACGGACGTGTGCTCGACTTCAAGGATTTCGCATGGGACGCAGGCATCAACTTCTCTAAGAATACCAACAAGGTTAAGTCTCTCGTTGAGGGCATGAACTACTTTGAGCTTGAGAGAGCCACATGGTGCGGCGTCTCTGTCGGCGCAGAGGTGGGCCAGAACTACGGCTCAATCATCGGCAAGGACTTCAAGCGTACCCCAGACGGCCAGCCTATCATCAATGCCACCACAGGTCTGCCTGAGGTGGATGACAAGACACACACACTCGGCAACGCCTCTTGGGACTGGACCGGCGGTTTCTACTCTACCTTCACCTACAAGAACTTCAAGCTCACCGCAGGCTTCGATGTTAAAGTGGGAGCTGATCTCTTCTCCATGTCTATGCGCTCTGCATACGCCACAGGTAAGGCCAAGCAGACCCTGGAGGGCCGTGAGGAGTGGTACCGCTCTGAGGAGAACCGTAAGGCTGCCAACATGACACTCGACGAGTGGCGCGCAGCAGGTCTTTGCGAAGGTCTCGTAGTACCTGGTGTCATACAGAACGAAGACGGCACTTACCGTCCTAATGACATCCCTGTCAATCCGGAGTCTTACTGGAAGACAGCATCTGAGAATGCGCCTTCTACATTCATCTATGACAACTCTTACGTGAAGTGCCGTGAGATTACCTTCGGCTACACCTTCCCAGAGAAGCTGCTGGGCACCAATAAGTTTGTGAAGTCACTGAGCCTCAGCTTCGTGGCACGCAACCCATTCATCATCTGGAAGAACATTCCAAACATCGACCCAGACTCTGGTTACAACACCTCAGGCCTCGGTCTCGAGTACGGCTCACTGCCATCACGTCGCAGCTATGGTTTCAATGTTAACGTCAAATTCTAAAAGCAATCCCCAATCATGAAAAAGATATTTTTATTGCTCTGTGTCGCAGCATTGGCCTTTAGCTCCTGCAGCGACGAACACATGGAGAGAATCAACACGGACGATACCAAGGCATCGTCCATAGATCCCAGTGCACAGCTGACAACAGCCCTGCTGCAGACATACGGTGACTTCGGCATGATGGATACCTACCGCAGCTACATCACTGGCTTCACCCAGCACTTTGCCGGAGGCTGGAACGTATCGAACTATGCCGGCAGCGTACACGCCCAGGATGACCAGATGCGTCTCGTGTGGGACCAGCTCTATGCCGTGTCCATCAAGAACATTGTTGACGCTATCGCCAACTCTGCCGATAAGCCCAACACCAACGCAGCGCTGCGCATACACCGCGTCTATCTGATGTCTGTACTGACAGATATCTATGGTGACCTGCCCTGCATGGAGGCCGGCTTAGGTTACGTAGCGGGCATCAATAACCCTTCCTACGACACGCAGGAGGAGATGTACGACTTCTTCTTCGAGGAGCTGAAGGCATGCGCCGCACAGCTCGGCACCGGCTCTGACCGCATCGGCGGCGACGTAACAAGCCTGAAGGGTGACGTTGCGGCATGGAAGCGTTACGCCAACACTCTGCGCCTGCGCTATGCTATGCGTATCAGCGATGTAAACTCAACCAAGGCCAAAGAGGAATTTGAGAGCGCCCTCACGGCTGACGGCGGCTACATCCAGGATGCCAGCCAGGACGCATACATTATTTATATGGACGGTCCGTTCACTCTGTATGACGGCTCTCGCGACCTCGATTTCCGCGTCAATGCCCTCGGCGAGATTCTCTACGGACAGGATCCTACGTCTCCTACATTCATCTGCTCTACATTCTATGACATCCTGAATGACAACAACGACCCACGTCTGCACCGCATCTGCCGTCACTATCTCAACGTAAAGCGCTCTGAGACCAAGCCCGACCGCGAGTGGAATGTCGATGTAACCGACGAGGTGGTGCCTTATCTTGAGACCACCGGCACATACACCGCCTGTGTACCTGGTGCCGCTTGGTGGAGCGACTGGGTGAATGCACCTTCACTGGATGACATCCCAACTCTGAAGAAACTGGTGGAGCTGTACCCTGAGGCAGGCTTCAACAAGAACAACTTTGATGCCCGCATGATACGTCCGTTCCTCTCCATCGACTTTGAGATGCCTGACCGCCCCGGTACTCTCATCAACTCTGCAGAGGTAGAGTTCCTGCTGGCCGAGGCCAAGGGCAAGAATTGGAATGTCCCCGGCGATGCTCTTGAGCACTTCAATGCCGGCATCAAGGCATCTATGCAGTGGCTGAACACACACTATCTGCAGGCTGCCGACAAGATTTCCGATGACGAGATCAATACGTTCGTTGCTTCTCAGGCAGCAAATTTCAGCGCCAACGCCAAGGAAGCCATCAACACGCAGGCATGGATTCTGCACATGATGAACCCTAACGAGGCTTGGGCTAACCTGCGCCGCTCAGACTATCCAGTACTGGAGGACAGGACAAAGTATCCTATCCGTCCTGACTTCACATACGATGATGACAACCTGAACACGCCTACACGTCTGCGTTATCCTATCTCCGAGAACCAGTACAACAGCGTGAACTATCAGGAAGCTATTGACCGCATGGGTGGCAGTGACGACTGGCATAAGCGTCTCTGGTGGGACATGAAGGATATCAACTTGAAGTAAAGCCCCCCCTCCAGCTCTCCCCTAAGGGTGAGAGGGACCTAATAAAAGAATAAATTAAGAAATAAAACGAAAAAGTACATAAGTGCTATGAATATCAAGAATATATCAAAATATCTCGCCACAGCATTCGTTGCTTTCGGCTTGGCCGCAACGACAGGCTGTTCGTCAGATGATCCATTCTTCACTGCCGATGAGAATGATGCTCCGCGCATTCTGAACACTGACCTGCCTGAGGGCAAGGGAGGCGAGCCTGGCGAAATCGCCAACATTGAAAGGACACAGAATTTCACCTTTGAGGTGAAGGTGACTCCGGTTCATTACACCACCGTCAACTGGTATATCGACGGCGAAGAGGTGGCTGAAGGCCTGACCATCGACGTTCCCGTACTGGCCGGCAACCACATCGTGGAGATTGTGGCTACCACCACCAAGGGTCTTTCTACCTCCCGCACCTGCAAGCTGACTGTCCGTCCAGCTGCCGGTGACCCTGAACTGGCTACCGACGGCAAGTCTCGCTGGCTGACTATCGGCAAGACAAAGACCATTGACTGCAACAATGTAAACAGCGTGACAAAGGTCTTCATTGGCAAGAATGAGGCCACTAACGTGTCTTATGCCGACGGCAAGCTGACCTTCACCGTACCTTCTATGGAAGAAGATGATTACCAGGTATCCATTGAGGAAGCTACCGGCATGCGCTACGGATGCGGCATCTTCACCGTCAGCAGCGAGGATTACGTGGATCCGGGCATAAAGGAGACTACACTTTGGGAAGGTGATACCGATATCAACTGGGGCGAGAGCAACGTACAGATTTCTGCTGAAGAACTGGCCAACGTGCCTGTCGGAGCTACCATCCGACTTGAGTATGACATCATCGACATGCCAGAAGGCTATCATGCTATGCGCATCACAACACCGTCGTGGGGTGACAAGCCTGAGGATCAGATTATCCCGCAGTTCGATATCACCGAGGATACTCCTAATCCATTCGAGTTCACCTACACCGAGGCTAACAAGGCTATCGTCGATGAGCGTGGTGGAATGCTGATTGTCGGCTATGGTTACAAGGTCAAGAAGGTAGTCCTTGTTGAGGGTGTTGCTCCTGCCGAGACAACTCTCTGGGAAGGCAGTGCAGAAATCAACTGGGGCGATAGCAACATCAATATCACCTCTGAAGAAATGGCAGATGTGCCTGAGGGGGCTACCATTAATCTCTACTATGACATCATCGACATGCCTGAGGGTTACCATGCTATGCGCATCACCACTCCTTGGTGGGGCGACAACCCAGAGGATCAGGTTGTGCCACAGTTTGACCTGACAGAGGATACGCCTAAACCCTATAGCTTCACCTACACCGGAGCCAACAAGGGCATCGTGGATGAGCGCGGTGGCATGCTTATTGTAGGTTATGGCTATAAGGTAACGAAGGTAACGTACAGTAAGTAGAACTTATATTCAGAACAATGAGAATTTTATTATCAACTATCATGGTGGCCTTTGCATCTTTCGTGGGTGCAAAGACCACCTTTACGTCTCAGGATATGGAGCAGTTATTGCAACGCATGACCCTGGAGGAGAAGATTGGCCAGATGCTGCAGCTGAACATTGACGGTCTGGGCAAGGGCAAAGGTGACGACTTCATACTTGACGAGGAGAAGCTGCACGAGGCTATTGCTGTCTATAAGGTAGGTTCTATCCTCAACACCCCGGGGCCTGTGGCAATGTCAACCAAGCGCTGGCAGGAGCTTGTCAGCCGCATACAGGAGGTGTCAATGAAGGAGATTGGCATCCCCTGCCTCTATGGTCTGGACATGAACCACGGCGCTTCTTATACTCTTGGCGCTACGTTCTTTCCTCAGAACATCAACATGGGTGCCACGTTCAACCCCGCTCTGACCCTGGAGGCAGGGCGCATCACGGCCTACGAGACACGCGCCTCTGACTGTCCCTGGACGTTCTCACCTACCGTTGACCTGAGCCGCGACCCACGATGGCCGCGTGTTTGGGAGAACTATGGCGAGGATGCGCTGGTCAATGCCGTCATGGGCAGCGCGGCAGTACGCGGTTTTCAGGGCGACGACCGCGAGCACATTGATGCCTTCCACATCGCTGCCTGTGGCAAGCACTATCTGGGTTATGGCTCACCACGCACCGGCAAGGACCGCACACCGGCCTACATGCCAGAGAACGAACTGCGTGAGAAGTGCTTCGCTCCTTACAAGGCGATGGTTGAGGCCGGCATGCTGTCCATCATGGTCAACTCCGGTTCTGTGAACGGTCAGCCCATACATGCCAGCCACAAGTACCTCACGGAGTGGCTCAAGGAGGGTCTGAACTGGGACGGTATGATTGTCACCGACTGGTCAGACATCAACAATCTCTACAAGCGCGAGCATGTGGCACGCGACAAGAAGGATGCTATCCGCATTGCCATCAACGCCGGCATCGATATGTCTATGGACCCTTACGACCTGCAGTTCTGCACCCTGCTCAAGGAGTTGGTACAGGAGGGCAAGGTCAGCCAGAGCCGCATTGATGACGCTGTGCGCAGAATACTGTTGCTGAAGTACCGTCTGGGACTCTTCGACCAGCCCAATACGGGCAAGGGCAAGGCATACGCTGACTTCGGCTCTGAGAAGTCTGCGAAGGTAGCCCTGCAAGCCGCTGAGGAGAGCATCATCCTGCTCAAGAACGAGTCCAACCTACTGCCACTCGCTCCCCTCTCCTTGGGAGAGGGGTCGGGGCTGAGGTTACTGGTGACCGGTCCTAATGCGAACCAGATGCGATGCCTTAACGGTGGATGGAGTTACACGTGGCAGGGCAACCTGACCGACCGCTATGCCCAGCAGTATAACACTATTTATGAGGCGCTGTCCAACCGCTTCGGCAGCAGCAACGTGGTGCTGGAGCAGGGCGTGACCTATGTTCCTGAAGGAGGATACCAGGAGGAGGAAGCCTCACGCATTGACGAAGCCGTGCGTGCTGCGCAGAATGTTGACGTCATCATTGCCTGCGTAGGAGAGAATTCCTATACCGAGACAGTGGGCAATCTCTCCGACCTGGCCTTGTCTGAGAACCAGCGTCGCCTGGTGAAGGCTCTCGCACAGACGGGCAAGCCTATCATCCTTGTGCTCAACGAAGGCCGCCCACGACTGGTCAACGACCTCGAGCCGCTCTGCCAGGCCGTCATAGACATCCTGCTGCCCGGCAATTATGGTGCCGATGCGCTGGCACGGCTGCTGGCAGGTGATGCTAACTTCTCAGGACGTTTGCCCTATACCTATCCACGCAACTCCGCAGACCTCGCTACTTACGACTATCGCGTCAGCGAGCATTGCGAGCGCATGGCGGGAGCATACGACTATGACGCCACCGTCAACGTGCAGTGGCCCTTCGGCTATGGACTGAGCTACACCACGTTTGCCTATAGCAACATGCGTATCGACAAGCCCCGCTTCAGCAAGGATGACATCCTGACCGTCAGCATCGACGTCACCAATACCGGCAACAGGGAGGGTAAGGAGAGCGTCCTGCTGTACAGCACCGACCTCGTGGCATCGCTGACCCCGGAGAACCGCCGCCTGCGTGCCTTTGAGAAGGTGATGCTGCAGCCACAGGAGACACGCACCGTCACATTCCGTCTGCCTGCCAAGGACCTGGCATTCGTAGGTGCCGACGGGCAATGGGTTCTGGAGGAAGGAGACTTCCGACTCACCATCGGCACAGAACAGCAGACCGTCACATGCGAATAACGAGTAAAGTTTGTTTAGTATATTAGTATTGATCATTAGGGCTGGAACCGTCTATAGGTTTCAGCCCTTTTGTTTTACCCAAAGCGCCATATCGGAGAAATTGGAATAATTACCCCTGCGCACCTGCAACCGCCAGCGACAGTGTTCAGCAGTTTCCCCGTTGAGTACCCTCCCCCTCCTCATGGGCGCGGCTTTTTACGTGCATATCAGTGGTGGCAATGTTGCATAAGTCCTATGAATAGTTATGCATCAACTCCCTATGGAAAAAGCTCTAAAAAATCGCCGCAACCCTTTCTGAGGGGCAGAAATGACCCTCCGTCCGGTCTCAGAGTAGCTTTTGCCCCCTCGAAGTAGGTCTTTTACCCCCTAAAAGTTACTCGCGGACACCCTGAAAGTTACTCGCGGATAAGGCTAAAATTCTCCTATCCTGCCAATCCATTGTTCCGTTTTTCCTCTCCGAAAAGCCGTATTTTCAACACCCGAAGATGTAACACTCACTGTAGCAGTACGTTACGCAAATATTGCATTTTTGTGATTATACGCGAGCGGCAAATTTTTCGTGGAAAATATGCGCCTGTAGAGCACGAATAAATATGAAAAATCTGCATAAATGTCATTTTTGTCCTATGCTTCACAACTACGAATTACACGAATTTCACAAATAGGGTGTTCCATTTTCTGTTTCTACCCACTCTCTTGCCATGGTGCGTTAGGGTGGATCTATGGAACAGGTCTATGGGGCAGGTTTTGCAGGAGGCCCTTGAGTTCCACTTTTCATTTGTTTGAGGTTTTTCATACTTGTTTGTATTCAGCAGCATCAACTGTTAATATATGTATTAATAAACTACGTTATTTGTTAAGCAAAGTTAAAACGCAGCACAAAAGGATGTGTTTTCTCATTATTTATGTATCCGAAACACTTTTTTGTATTAATTTTGTATCCGCATATGCGTAAAAGGGCGTATTGTGCACATCCCGCATCTGATTGCATGAGTTTCGCAGAATGAAGACTATAGTCTTATTGCGTCAGCACAGCGTAGGCTGGGTCTGTAAAAAAACAATAAACTGGAGATACATTTTAAAGCTACGGAAAAGAAGTCACCGAGATAAAAATGAAGACAGTAAAAGAGCAATACAACGATGAGAGGATGATTGATGAAAGAAGGTAATCACTATAGAGTTATTTATTGACATTCATACTTTCAATAATTTCGACATTTTTTTATTCATTTTTTTTATTAACTTAATTATTAACCAAACCAACAAACGCTTATGAAAACAAAACTATTTGTTTTAAGCTTGTTACTCTCGTTTGTAGTAACTGTTGCTAAGGCGTGGACAGGCGTTGATGACGCTTGGTGGAAGAATTTCGGTTATACGGCAGCTCAGCAGATAGCTGGTCAGACGTATAATATGTACCGAGATTTCGATCAAGCCTTAGCCACTTCCATCGAGCCTGACAACGCTACACTCAACGGCCAGGGTTACGACCTTGACTGGAGCGCTTACGACAGTGCTAAGGGCGAGATTATCGAGTTTCTGAACGCAAACCGTTCAAAGTTGAGCGAACAACAGGCTATCGCACTTCAGAAGAAGTACGATGAGTTCCTGGATGATGAGACTGTCACCAGTCTCTTGTGGCACAGTGCCAGAATTGAGAATTCTCAACCCACTGTGCGCATCGCTCGTTACTATGGCAACATCAAGAATGATTGGCAGGCTAACATTGATGACGCTGTCGATGAGATCCTGGATGTTTGCGACCTGGCTCGTGCCGTTGTCGAAGGTAAGGCAATGGTAGATCAAATTCAGCAGGATATGGATGCTGAAGCGATAGAACCAGATAAAGGACACATGGCACGTTACTATGGTAGGAATACTACTAATAACAAGGCCACATGGGATGCTATTGAGTCTGCCTTCAACCAGGTGAAAGACCTTCTCAATTCTGACAAAGTGCAGGCTATGAATCCTGTCGGCAGCACTCTTCCTAAACTAGTGCAGGCTGTAACAAAACTTAAAGGAGCACTTGCGTTGAATGAGACAAAGCTTAAGCTGATTGACGACGAGTACGACAAGCTTAAAAGTCTCACAAACCAGGCAGCTTTAATTCTTGCTGCTGTGGTTGACGGAGAAGAGTGGCTTAAAGAGCCTTACCGTTCACAGCTTCAGCTTGCTCAGAATAAGGCGACAGCAGCTCTTGCTGCCATTGATGATGACAAGAAGGCTCGTGCTTATGACAAGATTGAGGCATACGAGGGAAGTAAGACCGAGATATATAATGCAATCGCTCTTGCTATCTCAGAACTTCAGGCTGCAATCACTGAGAATGTAGGCGGTTTTGACCAGCAGAATGCGCTGCTGAAAGACGGCGAGGGTAATCCTCTGCCTTGGACTTACGGCCAGCCTCTGCCTATCCTTACCGGCAGTGAGACACCTCTGGAGCTCGATTGGACAGAGTATGACGCTGCTCTTAATGAGCTGAAGTCTATCACTACTGGAATCGCTAACATTGACGAGGTTCTTGCTGATGAGATTGCTAAGGTCTATGAAGACAAGAAGGCTGCAGCAGAAACCGAGTGGGGTACAGCAGCATTTGATGCAGGTTACACTCCTTACACCCTGCCTTCACAGTGGTCTTACAACCAGACTGTATGGAACAACGCCATCAAGGACGACGCTGTTGTAATACGTCGCATCGCTGCTGAGGCTGTTGCTCTCAAGGCTCTGGCTGGGGCTTACAATAACAACCAGCTTACTGAAGACGTAATCTTCAAAGGCGAACTCAAAACCGCATTTGATGATGCAGAGTCTGCAGTGAAGGGCTATCTGGAGAAGGATAAGGCAGATGTTCTTGCCAGCCTTCAGGATGATAACTCAACTCTCGATGTAGCAGAAATAAATAAGGTACGCGCGAAGTATCTTGCTGCTGTCAATAACATCAAGGAAGAGCAGACTGACGCTCAGACTGCAAACAAGCTTCTTGAGGCAGCTATCGATCAGGCTAAGGATGTGCATGGCAAGCTGGACGAGAACATCGATGCTCAGGCTACTGCAAAGAAGAAGCTTGGTGATGCTATCACAGCTGCTGAAAAGGTTAGCGCCGACGTAATCGCTAAGAAGTACAACGAGTTTGCAAGCGCACAGGACGTAACAGCTGCTATTAAGACTCTGACCGTTGAACTCATTGCTGCTCTGAATGAGTATGAGGGCGCCGCTACTCCTACACCTGAAGTGTATGAGGAGGATTGGGTTTACGAGACTCCACAGTACAAGGGTGAGAAGGGTGATTACACTCTGGATTGGACTAAGTTCGATCAAAACAAGAAAGAACTTGACGATTTCATTACTGAACATGCCGCTGCTGCCAAGACTTCTGCTTCTGATATTACCACTGCATTTGGTAAAAAGGAGGGATCTGCAAAGTCACAGTGGGACAAAGCAGCATGGAAAGGTGTCTCTGACGATACTAAGTATCCAAAGAACTGGTCTTACAACCAGGCTACATGGCAGGATGGTATTGATGCAGACGCAGAGGCGATTGCCAGTGTTCTCTCTATGCTGAAGCAACTTGATGCACTGAATACTGCTATCGATGCGGCCAAGGAAATTCCTGCTACAGGCATTCTGGCAGAGTACAGCAAACCTGTAGCTGATGCTATTGAAGCTGCGGAGAAAGTATTTAACGACAAGAAGGACCTCACCAAGCTGTCAGAGAAAGATTCTCAGGACATCATGGAGGCAGGCGTAAACCTGCAGGCTGTTCTTGCTGCTAACGCTGAGGAGATCGAGGACGTGCAGGCTGCTGCAGAGATTCTGCGTGGCAACATCGCTACTGCTCTGGGTCTCATTGAGAAGGGCTATATCAATGAGGATAAGAAAGCTGAGCTGCAGGCTAAGATTACTGATGCACAGGCTGTTCTTGACCTCGTAAATGGTAAGGACTATCAGACTATCAACAATTCTAAGACTGTTACTGAGCAGTACACAACTCTGTCAGCTTACATGGCACAGGCTATGCAGGATATCCACCTCAATCATGCTCCTGAGACTTATCCTGCTGGCGGTTGGGTCTATTCAGAGCCACTGAGCATCGGTACTGCGAGCGCAACTGCTCAGACTCTCAACTGGGCTAAGTACGATGAGGCAATGAAGGGTCTCAACGGCTATAAGACCGGTAGCACTGATGATGCCTTGAAGAATCTCATTAATCCTATATACAGCAAGTATGAGACAAGAAAGTCTGATGCAGAGACACAGTTCAAGTGGGTTGGTGCTTGGCCATCTTCTGAGTACAAGAGCGCTAACAACTATGAGTATAACAAGGACATGTGGGACATCCAGATTAAGCAGGATGCTGACTTCCTTGTTGACCTCTTGGCTGCTTCTAAGAACATTGAAGGTCTGTATAACGCAATCCAGAGCGGTACAGAGCTGGTGAACAGCCCTGCTATTCTCGGTGCTTACAAGAAAGCCCTCAATGCCGCTATCAAAGAGGCTCAGACTGTACACGATAACGTTATCGCTGCCATCACAGAGAACAACGTTCCTGTAATGGACAACGACATCAAGATTGCTATCGCTAAGCTGAACGCTGTCATTGCTGCCAACGAGGAGGAGACTCAGGACGTACACGCTGCTCAGTCTCTGCTGCTTGAGGCTATCCGCAATGCTACGGCTATTGCTGAGACTGTTGAGGACGTTGATCCTAAGCCATCTTACAAGACCAAGATCTTGGAAAAGATTGCACATGCACAGAGCATTCTTGATAACGCCCAGAAGACAAACTTCAACAGTGGCGACGAATTCGCAATTGTGAATACTAAGACTCTGACTGAGGAAATCCGTGACCTGAACAAGACTGCACGTAACAATGCAATTGCTTATCTCAGCAATATTACTAACATCACTCCTGCAGAGGGTTGGGCATACGCACAGCCACTGCGTCTTGGTGACAACCAGGATCCAGCTGCACAGGATGTTGACGGCAACACCAAGTACACTCTTGACTGGGCTAACTTTGATGCTGCTCTTGATGAGCTGAAGAATGCTGAAATCACTGCACCTGAGGTTAAGAACATCAGAGATACTTACGCTGTTCCTACATTGGAGACTAAGGAAGCTACTGCAAAGGAGCAGTGGTACAATGTTCCTGCTTGGACCGGTACTAACGACAAGTTCGTGAACCAGTTCCAGTACAACCAGACAACTTGGCAGGCTGGCATCAACCAGGATGTAGCACACATCCAGAATGCTACTAAGGTATTTGCTGAGCTCGACAAGATGTATGCTCTGAACAACGAGGCTGAGGCACACTTCAATTCTGAGAAGATGCTGCAGGCTGCATACCTGAAGAAAGATCTGTCTGATGCTCTGAAGGCTTCTAAGAAGCTCTACAGCGATCTGACCGACGGTACCGTTAATGTTACTGAAGTTAAGTATGCCGAGTGTGAGGCTGCTTACGAGGCTCTCGAGGCTGCTTACAATGCTGCTGCTGTAGAGGAGTACAGAGACGTGAAGACCGTTCAGCCTCTGCTGCTCGACGCTATCCGCGAGGCAGAGAAGGTTGCTGAGACTGTTGAGGACGTTGCTCCTAAGACAAACAAGACTAACATCTTGGATGCTGCTGCTGAGGCTATGAATCTCTTGAAACAGGCTGTGGCTGATGACTTCGACGGTGACGCTGAAGGTAAATATGTTATCAACTATGCTAAGACTCTGACTGACGCTATCCGCACCTTGAACGATAAGGTTCGTAAAAACGTAACTCAGTACACAAATACCATTGACAACATTACTCCAACAGATGGTTGGGCTTATGCACAGCCACTGCGCATTGGTAAGGAGAAGGATCCTGTTGAGCAGGATGCTAACCAGAACACTGTTTACACTCTTGACTGGACAGCATTCGACAAGGCTCTCGGTGAACTGCAGAAGGTAACCAACAATACAACATACGAGAAGCTTAAGACAAGAGCTCAGAATGTTGTAGATGCATTCACTGCTAAGAAGGCTACTGCTAACAATCAGTGGACAAGTGTTGAGGCTTGGAAGGGTACTAACTTCAAGTACGTTAACCAGTATCAGCACAACGAGACAACTTGGAACTTCGGCATCGCTAACGACGCTAAGACTATCGCTAACATTACCGATCTCGTTATCGCTATGGATAGCCTCAAGTCTGTAGTGCTCTATGCAAAGGAGAACCTGAACCCTGCAGCTGACAACGCTAACGTTGTAAACTCATACGCTGAATTGCTTCAGAAGGAGTTTGATGACGCTATGACTGTTCACGTAAGCTATCTCAACAAGCTGGAGGAAGCTAACGCTACACGTTACGACGTACAGGTTGTTGATAACGCTACAAGAGATCTCGCTACTATCATGGCTATCAATGCAGAGGAAATTGCAGACATCGACGACTATCGTCCACTGCTCTATGAATCTTATAAGGTAGCTCAGGATGTTCAGAAGAAGATTAAGGATGCTGCTGAACCTAAGTACTTCGACGCCCTTGGCGATGCAATAGCAGAAGCTAAGAGGGTATTTGACAATGCAAACAATCATAAGTACAATGAGTTCAAGAATGCTCAGGAGGTAACAATTGCACGCCGTGCTCTCGTACAGGCAATGATTAAGCAGCAGAATCTCTATCAGGATACTATCAGTGCCCTGAAGGATACTCTGCAGAAGACTATCGAGGACGCTCGCGCAGCTTCTCTCGTTGTTAACACTCACAACACTTACAGCACTGACCTGCAGAACGAGATCGCTGCTGCTTACGGTATGATGTCTGGCGACGCTATGTTGCTCCCAACAGACAATCAGGATCTGAATATCACTAAGCTGCAGACTGAGATTGCTCGTCTGAAGAGGATTTACTGCTCTGCATTCATTCTTGACCTTGACAGCCTGAAGGCTGCTATCGCTGACGCTGAGAAGTTTGTTAATGGCATTCAGCCATTTATAGCATTCGACGGTGTCAAGGCGGTATATGACAAGGTTAGCGAAAATCTGGTAACTGTAAAGGAAAAGCTCGCTAAGTATGAGGAAGTAAATGCCCGTCAGACCTCTCCGTCTGATCCTTACAAGCCATACTTCACAGACGCTGCTACATTCAATGAGTACAACACTGTTACTCTGCCAGCTTATGTTGACAAGGTTAACAAGGCTCATCTGAAGTACAACCTGCAGGCACTGAAGTCTGTTGCTGACAGCATCCAGAGCTATCTTGACAATGAGAAGGTCGTAGTTCTCTATCAAAACGCTCTCGGACAGGTAATTGACCACGCTACTAAGGTACACGATCAGTATAACGCTCAGATTGATAATCGCGAAGTATTCAACAACTTCGAGAATCAGGATAAGGTTACTGACGCTATCGTAACAGCAATCGCCGACTACCTCAAGTTCTATGCTGCTAATGACGATGCTATCGCAGAGGCTGAGACAGTACGTGCTAAGCTGGCTACCAAGATTGCTGACGCTACTACCCTGAAGGGTGAGCTGACCGATGCTACTTCTAAGAACAACCTGCAGACAGCTATCACAACTGCTACTACTCTGAAGGATACCGACAGCGCAAGTCCTGAAGAGCTGACCAACGGCATCACTGCCCTTGATCTGGCTATGAGAACAGCACGCTGGACTGACGACATCGCTCGTCTGTCAAATGCTATTCAGACTAAGGAGCAGGAGCGCGAGACTCTGACCGATGAGGATGCTAAGGAGATTATGGCTCTTTACATCAACAAGGCACAGGCTCTCCTTGCTAAGCTCCAGACCAGTGTTAACACCACTGTTACCACTGCTGAGGTTTCTGAAATGATCACCGAGCTGGGTAAGGGTCTCACACAGGCTCAGACCTACAACAACGGTGAGATGCTGCCTGATATGCTTGCAAAGGCTAAGCCTTACAAGGATCTCATCCCAACAGAGTATCAGGAGGCACTTGATGCACAGGAGAACTCTGCTTCACTGCCTTATGCAACAGTGAAGGCTAAGGGCGATGCACTGGCTGAGGCTACAGCTAAGGCTGAGGCTTACACCCTTGCTAAGAATCAGCTCCAGACCGCTATCGACGAGGCTAAGCTCGCAGAGGAGCAGTCAGCTGACTATAAGAAGGCTGTTGAGGATGCTGAGACTGCAGTTGCTGCTGCGTTCACTCAGAATCAGACTGATCTGACGAATGTCATCAACACTATGGACGCTGCTTACAATACTCTGAAGACTCAGATGAACGGTGACCGCTGGTCACACCAGGCTCTGGGTGGCAAGATGATTGTAAAGCCTTGGAAGGCTAACGATCCTAACCCAGGTCAGGCTCAGTACATCAAGCTCGCTGGCAAATATACCAGTGCTGATGCAGGTGTTGCTAACAACTCCGTTGATCTGTTCATCACTGACATTCAGGGTACTGCAGGCACACGCACATTCGACTGGGCTCCATTCTCAGCTGAGAGTGACTATGCTGCTAATATCGTGAACTTGACAAGTGTAGGCGTTTCTGACTTCAACAACTTCAAGAAGTATGGTTGGAGCTATGATGAGCACTACAATGACATCATCATCAAGGCTGGTGCTATCTATTCTTCAGGCGACGGCTTCGTAAATGCTAACCACGCTTACGGACCATTCACTTGGACTAACGTATGGAACCAGAATGACCTCGATATCCTTGACAAGGATGCTGACGGCAACTACTACGGTCGCTACTACACATATAAGTGGAGTGAGACCAACGAGGGTGGCGTATATCGCGTTCCTGCTGTTCTGGGTATCTATGATGATACAGAGGATCAGTTCAAGGTTAATGGCATCAAGACTTACATCTCTAAGCCAAACGAGGATGGTTCTTACTACATCAACTCTGACCTCATCCTCGACGGTGATAAGGGTTATGACACTGAGGCTACTGTCTTCAACTATGAGAACGGTACAGCAATCCTCAACGGTCGCTGGCACCGCGTACAGTTCATCGATAGAAATCAGTTCCTGTTCCACCAGGCTGCTCAGAAGGCTGCTGACTGGTATAACAACAATCCAGACCTGCGCCACTATGACACCGCTGCTCTTATTGAGCTGAAGAAGGCCGTAGAGAGCGACAACAACAAGTGGGACATCGACGCTATCGAGGAAGCTATGAAGAAGGTTCAGGATAGCTATGACAAGGTTAACATGATCCTTGGCGACAGCCTCTATGGTGTGATTGCCGATGGTGCTTATGCTGACGTACAGCGCACATACACCGTAACAGGTGCTCCTGGCGACAAGATTGACGCACTCATCATGGCTCAGACCAACAATGGTTGGACTAAGGATGACTCACAGTACTGGACCATCATCTCTAATGGCGATATTATAGGTGCTGACTCTACTGCTACTATCACCGTTAAGTTCAACCCTGGAGCTACTTATCCTGCTGACTACCGTGAGTATCAGGCAATCCTTGATGTGAAGGTAGGTAACCTGAACTATCAGGACGAGGGTAAGGCTAACCTGCAGCAGAACCTCTTCGGTTCTAATCCTAAGCTGTCTCTCAAGGAGAACGAGCTGCTCCAGGCTCACAGCCTGAACCTGCATCGTAAGGACAGCATCACCTACGACCTCTACGGACGTGGTTATGCTCACCTCTACGAGAAGTCTCCTCTGACTGCTAAGTTCTACTCTGAGACAGGTCTGCTGCTCGCTGAGAGCGAGGTTAAGACAACTCTCGTGAAGAACCAGTTCACAGCTTATGCTGCTGACAATGATCTCGATCAGACCAAGTTCACTGTATCTTACTATCCTGAGGACCTCGGCGTTGACGTAGTGAAGGTTGTCATCTCTGACACCATCCGCCAGGCTGACGACATCGTCCTCACAGTAAATGCATGCAAGAGCCAGATTACATTCGATCCTGCTACTGTAACTGATGTTAATCAGAACAGCATCAAGCTCGAGAAGATGGCTGACAAGACTGAGGCTTACTTCTATCCAGCTGATGGTGAGACTTACTTCTTCCCAATCGCTATCTCTAACTTCGACGGCGTAAATGCTAACACGAAGGTAGTGAACGAG
>JAEEGL010418209.1_pt1 | contig 17392 bp, 12 predicted proteins | sample 9134231 | NCBI WGS metagenome assembly JAEEGL01 (sample SAMN16246548, study PRJNA631951) | gut metagenome | biome: gut microbiome; feature: rumen; material: fiber-attached | host: Bos | place: Iran: Karaj | collected 2018-10
AGAAGATGCTGGGCACCCTCTCCGGCGACGAGAAGACCGGCGCCGCCATCATCGCCAAGGCCCTGGCCGCCCCCATCCGTCAGATCGCCGCCAACGCGGGCCTGGAGGGCTCCGTCATCCTGGAGAAGGTGAAGAACAACCGCAGCGTGAACTACGGCTTCGACGCAGCCAACGAGGTCTACGGCGATATGATGACCGCCGGCATCGTGGATCCCGCCAAGGTCTGCCGCAGCGCCCTGGAGAACGCCGCTTCCGTGTCCGCCATGCTGCTGACCACCGAGGCTCTGGTGGCCGACAAGCCCGAGCCTCCCGCGCCCGCGGCTCCCGCCGCCGGCGGCGACATGGGCATGTACTAAAATTCAAATCGAAGCTTTAGGCTTCGATTTGAGAAGGATTCCGCTACGCTGCCCGCACGCGCGCTTCGCGCTCGCACAGTCCGCTCCGCGTAAAGGAATTATGGGCCGGAAGTGAATTCCGGCCCATAATGATTCCGACTCTTTTCGCGCCTGCCGCGGCGCGAACTCTGCGAGGCTCTTTCGGGAGACAGCCGCAAGGCTGCCTCCCGATTTTTCGGTCCCGCTCTCGCAATTCCGGCGGAGCTGTTATATAATTATAACAGAACAGGAAAAACGAATTGGGGAGGAGCATATGAAAGATTTTAAGGGAAAGACCGCATTCATCACCGGCGGCGCCAGCGGACTGGGGCTGGGTATCGCCAAAGCCTTCGCCAGAGCGGGGATGAACATCGTCATCGCAGACTTCCGCCAGGAGGCCATCGACGCCGCTCTGCCCATCTTCAGGGAGAACGGCTGGAGAGCCCACGGCGTACTGCTGGACGTGACCGACCGGGAGGCCTACGTCCGGGCAGCCGACGAAGCGGAGGCCGTCTTCGGGAAGATCCACATCCTGGTGAACAACGCGGGCGTGGGCATCATGGAGGGCTTTATCTGGGAGGCGAGCTTCGAGGACATGGATTTTGCCATCGAGATCAACTTCAAATCCGTCCTCAACGGCATCAAAACCGTCCTGCCCCGCATCCTGGCCCACGGGGAAGAGGGTTGGGTGGTCTCCACTGCCTCCAAGAACGGACTGATCCCCCTGGGCGGCATGGTCCTCTACAACGCTACCAAGCGGGCGGTCATGGCCACCATGGAGACCCTGGCCATCGACCTGCAGGGCACCAACGTGGGAGCCAGCGTCTTCTGCCCCGGCCCCTTCCGCACCAATCTCGGCACGACCACCGATGCGATCAGCTCGAAGCACCTGGGCCGTCCCTTTGTGCAGAAGGGAGCCACCCCCGATCCCAACGCCCCGAAGATCGACCGCAGCAAGCTCGACATGTCCAAAATGGAGCGGGATCCCGATGAGGCGGGCGAGCGCGTCCTTCGGGGCATCATCCGGGGCGACCTCTTCATCCTCACCCACGCCGAGTGGAAGAAGGGCTGGGTGGAGCATGCCGACGCCGTCACCCGCGCCATTCCTGACGAAGTGCCTGACGAGCTCTTTATGAAGGCGTTCAGCCGCAACGTGGGCAACGCCATCTACAACAGGCAGACCCCGGTCCCCGCCTATCACATGGGCGACGTTTTCGAGGAGCTCTGATCCGCCGGATGTGCGCCGCCCCCGGTCCTCGGCCGGGGGCGGTTTTCCGCTCTTTATCCGGCGATGTACCGTGTGAAGCCCACGACGAGGGTCATGGTGACCACGGAGAGGACGGTGCTCACCGCCACCATCCCGGCGGAGAGGGTGGGGTCCGCATCGTATTTCGTGGCGAACATGGTGCCGATGGTGGCCACCGGGGCGCTGACGCAGACCACGTTGGCGCCCAGGAGAACGCCCCGCACCCCGCAGAGCCAGAGGCCCCCCAGCATGAGGGCTGGGAGGATCAGAAGCCGCAAGGCCAGCATGATGTATTCTCCCCCGGTGCGCAGCACGGTCTTCAGGTCCAGCGCAGCCAGGTAGTAGCCGATGATGAGCATGGGAACCGGCGCGTTCATGGCCGCCAGATATTCCACCGGCTTTGCGATGAGGACCGGCAGACGCACGGAGCAGAAGAACAGGACGAGGCCCAGGAGGGTGCTGAGGGTGCCGGGGTTGACGACGGCCTTTTTCAGGGAGATACGCTCTGCGCCCCCGTTCATGAGGGAGAGACCGTAGGTCCAGAGATAAAACACGTGCACGGCGTTGAAGGCTGCCCCGTAGAGCACCGCCTCAGAGCCCCAAAGGCTCTGCAGCAGGGGCAGGGCCATGTAACCGCAGTTGGAAAATACCGCGCCGAAGCGCAGCACCCGCCGCCGCGCTTCGTTCCTGTCCCGCAGGAGGAGGATTGCCAGGCCGATCTCCGAGGCGTACAGCACCGCCGTGGCCGCCGCCGTGATGAGGAAGCCCCGGAGCAGGGTAGCGTCAAAGGACTGCTGAAAGGCCTTCAGCATCATGCAGGGGGTGATGAGGTAGAGCATCAGGTCGGTAAGCCCCTTCACGCTCTCCTCCGTCAGCAGCCGCCGCTTCCGGCAGAGGACCCCCAGGGCCAGGATGATGAACAGAATCAGTACCTGGGTCCCCACAAATTCAAAGCTCTCCAGCATAAGCCTTCACTCCCCCACCCCGCAGGAATATCCCCGTGTTACGGCACGCTCAGATGTACACATGATATGCCATGTTTATTTCATGACATCCCGGCTCGTCTACTTCGCCGGTCTCAACAAAACCGACTTTTTCATAAATGTGTTTTGCGTGGTCGTTGCCGTAAATGTAGGTGGTCGTTATCTCTCTGGCGTCATGGCGGGATTTCAAATAGTCAATGAACTCGATCAGGGCTGCGGTTCCTTTGTGCTGATTTTGATGGTTTATATCAATGGCAAATTCCCACAGAAAATACCCCCGGTCTTCAAAGCGGTGCACTAAAACAAAGCCGATCAGATCGTCGCCGTCGAAGATATCAAACGCCATGACCGTGTCGGGATTGTCCTGAATGATGGTTTTGATATCTTCTTTCGTTGACAGCATCTCTGCCTGGCCGGGTGTAAGATTGATCTTCATTTCCGTTGATCTGATGAAAGTCATCGTGACCGCGCTTCCTTTCCCGGACAAATATGGTTTGTCTGATCGCCGTACTACGATAACATATTTCGCCGTTTGGTTCAATGTGCTCCCTTGATTTGATGAATGACAAGCGCACCGGCAGGCCCGAAGACCTGCCGGTGCGCTTGTCATGTCTGTTTCTGCCCGTAATATGCGCCGGGGCCGTGCTTGCGGAGATAGTGCTTGTCCAGAAGGCAGGACTGCATCTCCCCCTTGTCCGGGGCCATGGCCAGGGTGTGCCAGGCCATAAAAGCCACCTCCTCCAGCACCACGGCCTTGTAGACCGCCTCCGCCGGGTCCCGTCCCCAGACGAAGGGGCCGTGGCTGTACACGAGCGCGGCAGGCACGGCCATGGGGTCCCGATCCCGGAAGGTCTCGACGATGACGCTGCCCGTTTCCGCCTCGTAGGCCCCGGCGATCTCCCCGTCCGTCAGGGGGCGGGTGCAGGGGACGGGACCGTAGAAATCGTCGGCGTGAGTGGTGCCCAGGGCCGGGATTTCCCGGCCCGCCTGGGCGAAGACCGTGGCCCAGCGGGAATGGGTGTGGACGACGCCGCCGCAGTCGGGGAAGGCGGCGTAGAGCCTCAGGTGGGTGGGCGTGTCGCTGGAGGGCTTCCAGTCTCCCTCCACCACGTTTCCCTTCATGTCCACCACCACCATATCCTCCGGCTTCATCCGGTCATAGCTGAGGCCGGAGGGCTTGATGACCACCAGCCCGCGCTTCCGGTCGATGCCGGAGACGTTGCCCCAGGTGAAGGTGACGAGACCGTGCTTCGGCAGCTGGAGATTTGCCGCGCAGACCTGTTCTTTCAGTTTTTTCAGCATGGCGATCCCTCAAAAAGCCTCTACGGCGGCCTTTTCCACCGGGAAGGCACGGCGATACTTGTCCAGGAAGCTGCGGAAGCCCTCCACGTCCTCCGGCGAGGCCGTCAGGGTGGAGGTGGCGGACCCGGCGAAGACCCGATCGGCCAGGAAAGCCTCCAGCGGCTCCCCGTCTTTTTTCTCCAGCAGGTAGGCGCAGAGCAGCGCCATGCCGTAGGGGCCGCCCTCTCCGGCGGTCTCCATGACGGAGACCGGCGCGTCCACGGCGGCGGCCAGCAGACGCTGTCCCGCCTCCGGGGTCTTGAAGAAGCCCCCGTGGGCGTAAAGCTGCCGGATGGGGATGTTTTCCTCCCCGGTGAGGATGTCCAGGCCGATTTTCAGGGTGGCCAGGGCGCTCATCAGGTGGGTGCGCATGAAATCCCCCAGCCCCAGCCGCGCCCCGGGCTTCCGCAGGAACACGGGCCGCCCCTCGTCCAGATTGGTGACGCCTTCCCCGGATTCGTAGTTGAAGCTCAGAAGGCCGCCACCGTCGGGGGCGCCCTCCAGGGCCTTGCGGAACAGGAGCTCGAAAACGGCCCCGTCCTCCAGCTCCGCGCCGATGGCCCGGGCGAAGTCGCCGAAGAGTCCGGCCCAGGCGTTGATGTCCGAGGTGCAGTTGTTGCAGTGGACCATGGCCACGGGCTTTCCGGCAGGCGTGGTCACCATGTCGATCTCCCGGTGCACGCCGGGCAGAGCGTCCACCACAACCATGGCGAAATCTGAGGTCCCGGCGGAGACGTTGCCCGTCCCCACGGCCACGGAATTGGTGGCGGCCATGCCGGTGCCCGCGTCCCCCTCGCAGGGGGCCAGGGGAATGCCGGGCTGCAGCGTGCCGCCGGGATCCAGCAGCAGCGCGCCCTCCGGCGTCAGGCAGCCGGCGGCATCCCCGGCGGTGAGGACCCGGGGCAGGAGGGCCTTGAGCCCGCCCTGCAGGGCCGCCGCCTCCGGCAGCGCGTCAAATTTCGCCAGCATGGCGGCGTCGTAATCCAGCGCCTTGCTGTCGATAGGGAACATGCCGCTGGCGTCGCCGATGCCGATGACCTTTTCTCCCGTGAGCCGCCAGTGCACCCAGCCGGCCAGGGTGGTGAAGAAGCGAAGCTCCGTCACGTGCTCTTCCCCGTTCAGCAGTGCCTGCTCCAGATGGGCGATGCTCCAGCGCTGGGGGATGTTGAAGCCGAAGAGGGCGGAGAGCTTCGCCGCCGCCTCCCCGGTCATGGTGTTGCGCCAGGTGCGGAAGGGGCAGAGCTGATTCCCCGCCCCGTCAAAGGGGAGGTAGCCGTGCATCATAGCGGAGACGCCGATGGCCCCTACGGTGGTGAGCTCCAACCCCAGCTTCTCCTTCACGTCCCGCCGCAGGTCGGCATAGCAGGCCTGCAGGCCCGCCTCCGCATCGGCCAGGGAATAGGTCCATACGCCGTCCTTAAGCTCGTTTTCCCAGGAATGGCTGCCCGCCGCCACGGGCCGGTGCTCCCTGTCCAGCAGCACGGCCTTGATGCGGGTGCTTCCCAGCTCGATGCCCAGGACGCAGTCCTTCAGCGCCGTCATGCGAAGGGATTCTCCGTGCGGTAGGGGAGGGCCTTGGGCTGGTTATAGCTGATGTCCTTCACGCCTAGGAAGCGGAAAACACTGAACAGCGCCTTGCCGTAGTGGCCGAAGGCCACAGCCCCGTGGTGGGGGAAGCGCTTTTCAATGAGGACGTGCCGGTAGAAGCGGCCCATCTCCGGAATGGCGAAGACGCCGATGCCCCCGAAGGAGCCGGTGGCCACGTCCAGCACCTCGCCCTGGGCGATGTAGCTGCGGAGCTTGCCCTCGCTGTCGCACTGCAGACGGTAGAAGGTGATCTTCGAGGGGGCGATGTCGCCCTCCAGCGTGCCCCGGGTGAAATCGGGCTCGGAGCCCTGGGGCTCCAGCAGCCGGTGCTGAATGAGCTGGTATTTCAACGCCCGGTCGGCGCACATCTTGCAGGCGGGGGTATTGCCGCAGTGGAAGCCCATGAAGGTGTCCGTGAGGGCATAGTCGTATTTGCCCCGGATCTCCTTCTCGTAGAGGGAGGCGGGCACGGAATTGTTGATGTCCAGCAGGGTCACGGCGTCGCCGGAGACGCAGGCGCCGATATACTCGCTGAGGGCACCGTAGATATCCACCTCGCAGGACACGGGGATGCCCCGGGCGGCCAGGCGGGAGTTGACGTAGCAGGGCTCGAAGCCGAACTGCTCCGGGAAGGCGGGCCAGCACTTGTCCGCGAAGGCCACGTATTTCCTGGCCCCCCTGTGCTGCTCCGCCCAATCCAACAGGGTCAGCTCAAACTGGGCCATCCTCGGCAGCAGAGCGGGCCAGCGGTTGCCGCCGACGCCCAGCTCCTCGGCCATATCCGCACAGACGGCCTCGATGCGGGGATCGTCCTTGTGGGCCTTGTAGGAGACCAGCAGGTCCAGCTCGCTGTTTTCCTCCACCTCCACGCCCAGCTCGTAAAGCCCCTTGATGGGAGCGTTGCAGGCGAAGAAGTCCTGGGGCCGGGGCCCGAAGGTGATGAGCTTCAGATCCTTCACGCCCACCAGGGCCCGGGCCACGGGCACGAAGTCCGTGATCATGGCGGCGATATCCGCCGCCGTGCCCACCGGATACTCGGGGATGTAGGCGGGGATCTTCCGCATCCCCAGGTTGTAGGAGCAGTTGAGCATTCCGCAGTAAGCGTCGCCCCGGCCGTCGATGAGGTCGCCGTCGCCCTCAGCGGCGGCCACGAACATGCAGGGCCCGTCGAACTCTTTGGCGATGAGGGTCTCCGGCGTCTCCGGGCCGAAGTTGCCCAGGAACACCACCAGGGCGTTGCAGCCGGCCTTTTTCACGTCTGCGGCGGCGGCCAGCATGTCCTTTTCGTTTTCCACCGTCACGGGGCATTCGTACAGCTCGCCGGGATAGGCCTCCACAATGGCCTTCCGCCGCTTTTCCGAGAGAGCGATGGGGAAGCAGTCCCGGGACACGGCCACGATGCCGAGCTTGATCTCAGGGATGTTAGCAGACATTCCGTTTCCTCCTTTTGGGCGGGCTGGGCCCGCATTGCTTTCTGTCTGGATTATACCGCCTTTTGGCGGCGCGCACAAGGGCAAGACAAAAAAGGAGCGGGAAGCGCGCTGCTGCGCTTCCCGCCCTCAGCGTGTCGACAGGCTATCGGCACGCTGAGAGGCAAAATCAGAAAGTGTTTTCTGATTGTCACTGTCCGGGATAAAGTGTACTGAAAAACAGGCACGAATATTCAAAATATCTATATCTGTTTCTGCCTTTTAACAGATAAAGGTTTTTGCGGGGCTTTATTATGGCTGAAACTTTTTTTCAGGTTTTCCGTCTATATTATCAGGAGGTGCTTATCAAATGAAAAGAACAGCATTATTGGTAATCTGCTTGTCTATGCTGACTGCACTTGTAGGGTGTGGGCAATCAAATGAAAAAGCAACAGACGCAAGCAATTCAGAGAAGCAATCAGAATCAGTTGAAATCAAATCAGCACCTATTCGGGAAGATGTCTGTGCGTTATATCTGGAAGTATTGGAAGATTTGTGGAATGTTGATTCTGGCCTGAATAGCGAAATATATCAGATCGGCATTGATTTGTCTGAGCTTTCTCACTTGACTGAAGTGGAAAAAGATACCGTAATGAGTGAATTTGCCTCAAAACATAATCTTCCATACATTGCAGGAACATGGGAAGAACTCTGCGAACAGGGCTTTATTGATAAAGAAAATCTCTATTGGAAGGATGGACTGTTCTTCTCGATAAAGACAAACGAAGACGCTGTAGGGAATCTTCCTGCTGAAATCGAAGGTAATTCGGTTCCCGAACGCACATCATTTGATGCACAAAAATGGCGCAGCGGATTGGGCGCATATTTCTTTGGTCGGTGTACTGCTCAAAAAAACGCCGATGGAAAATGGTCGTATACTGTGGGGCAGGAAGCTATTTCATAATCATATAAAATCCATTCGTTGCGAGAGAGGTCAGCTTGGCCTCTCTTTTTTGCATATAAGTGCGAGAAAGGGAACGGGCATTCATAACACAATTTATCTTTGACAGAGACTTCTGGTATTGCATAAAAACAGCGTGAAGGGGGATTTCCATCCCCCTTCACGGATCCCCATGCTTGTCGGAACGTCGTTATTGTACTTCTTTGACGGCCTGGGAGCGGGAAGCGCGTCAGCGCTTCCCGCTCGGGCGATAATCAGGAGAAAAGAGAAGAAGCCAGCAGCAGGGCCAGATAGGTCATGGGCATATGCTGCATGGCGACGGCGTAGGCTCTGCCTTCACTCTCCTCTCCCTGCCCCAGCAGGGAAAGGATGGGGGCGAAATCGCTGTCCGGGGCGATGCTCCGGGCAAGACCCTCGTCCATGCTGCCGCCGCCCAGTACGCCGCTGACGGCGCAGAGGAATTCAAAGGCGGTGAGCCCATCCTCGCTGAGACCGGGACCGGAGAGGGAGTGCCGCGCGGTGTAATAGGCGGTGATGCTGGGGGCAAGGGCGGAGAACGTATCCACCGCTCCGTCCACCGCCGCGATCTCCGAGGCGGTGTTGGCAAGGACGATATCCGTCCCCGCCCGGCCGTAGCCCAGAGAGGCGGGCGGCACCAGGGTCACGGCGTCGCAGGGGTTGATGATGTTGAAGATGTTGGCGTATGCCGCGCCCTCCGTCAGCGCGTCCCCCCGCAGGGTGTTGGGGGTGGCGTAGGTATAGACGTAAACGTCCTCCGGTCCCAGCGCCTCGTCCAGCAGTACCCCCAGCAGATTGGCGCAGGCGGCGCCCCGGCTGTGTCCGCAGATGAGGAGCAGGGGATCCGTCTCCGCCTCCAGGTTCTCCTGCAGCCCCTCCAGCACGTCCCGGGCGCAGAGAAGGAAGTTCTCCGCATACTGCGTGTCTTCATCCCGCGAGGGGGCGAAGTCGAAATTGGATACCCATTCCCCGGCGTTCGTGCCCCGCACGGCCACGAGAAGCAGGGTGCGCGTCTCCCCCCAGAAGAGGATCTGCCGCCGCCCCAGGGTCCAGGCGCAGGTATGGCTCACGTCGCTGTCGGCCTTGTCATAGTGCACCTGCTTCAGCACCTCAAAGCCCGCCGCCTCCATTGCCTGCCGTTCCGCCGACTGTCCGTGGCCGGTGCAGAGAGGCAGAACGGCCATGGCCAGGGCCAGACTGTATTCCGAGCTGGAATCCGGAAGGATGAGGGAAGCGGCGTCCCCGCCCCCGGAAAAGACGGCTCCCGGGAAAGGCGAGGGCGTCGGCGGCGCCGTTTCCTCCGGCCTTGCCGTCGGGACGACTGTCGGCTCCGGCGTAGGCGCAGGCGTCGGTTCCGGCGTCGGCGAGGGCGTCGGGGCTGCCGTCGGTTCCGGCGTCGGCGCGGCCGCAGCCGCGGGGGAGGGCTCCGGCGCAGCCTTCGGCCGAACGGCGCAGGAAGCAAGGGTTATTAGACAGATCGCAGCCAGTATGAGCGCCGAAATGCGTTTCATTGGGTCCTCCTTTCCCGGGTTTCCCCGTCCGTGCCGCGAAACGCGGCGTTCATTCTGCGGTCTTCGGCGGCCTTGTAGCCGCCAGCGTTACCGTGACGCCCCAGCGACGCAGCTCCTCCACCGGGGAGAAACCCGCTTCCCGGAGGAGCGCAGCTTCCCGCTGTACGGTGAGGGGCGTGTCGCAGTGCACGAGGATATTCTCTCCCAGCCCCGCCTCTCTCCGCAGCAGTCCCAGTTCTTCAAAGGCGGCCGCCGACTCCTCCTCGGAGTCCGCGAAATAGTCTGTGAGGATAAAGCGGCCTCCGGGCTTCAGGGCGGCCAGCAGGGAAGCGTACAGCGCCGCCTTTTGCTCCGGGGTAAAGTGGTGGAGAGATTCCACGGAAACGGCGGCGTCAAAGCGTTCCTCCCCCAGGGGCAGCTCCAGATAGGAGCCGCGGATGAGCTCCAGCCGCCTGTGGGGGAACTTTCCCTGCAGCGCCCGGAGCATGGCTTCGGAGAGATCGATCCCCGTGACCTCTGCCTCGGGACAGCGCCGGAAATAGGCTTCCAGCTCCAGACCCGTGCCGCAGCCCAGGTCCAGGATCCGGGCCGGCGCGGCGGGCAGCAGGGAGGCGGTATAGGGGTAAAACTCCGCCGCCCCCTCGATATCCCGCAGCATATGCCTGTCGTAGTCCGACAGACGGGCCTCGAAAAAGGCGTCCATGGCTTCCAGCATGGACTCAGCCCTCGGGGATGTCCTGATAGAACTCGGCCAGCAGCAGACCGGGGTTCTTTTCCCGGGCCCAGCGCAGGGCCCAGGCCCCATTGAAGATCAGCAGGTCGCCGCCCCGCACGTCCTTTACCCACATCGTGTCGCTGGTGAGGTCGAAGTCCTCGGCGCTGAACTCCGGGTTCTGCACCCGGCGGATCAGCTCGTGGGCGATGTCCCGGCGCAGGTATTCCACGCCGTATTCGCTCTGCATGCGGAATTTCAGCACGTCGAACTGCAGAACGCCCACGACGCCCACCACGACCCGTTCCATGCCGCTGCCCGGATAGAAGAAGATCTGGATGGCGCCCTCCTGGGCAAGCTCGGTCATGCCCTTGGCAAACTGCTTGCGCTTCATGGAATCCACCTGTTCGATCACGGCGAAATGCTCCGGCGCGAAGGTGGGGATGCCCGCGAAGCGGACGTTCTGCCCCGCCTCGCAGACGGTATCGCCGATGGAGAAGACGCCCGGATCGAAAACGCCGATGATGTCCCCGGCGTAGGCCTCGTCGATCACGTCCCGCTCCTGGGCCATCATCTGCTGGGGCCTGCTGAGCCGGAGGGTCCTGCCGCCCTGGAGATGGTAGTATTCGCTGCCCCGCAGGAACTTGCCGGAGCAGATGCGCAGGAAGGAGATGCGGTCCCGGTGGGCCTTGTTCATGTTGGCCTGGATCTTGAAGACAAAGGCGGAGAAATGCCCGTCCAGGGGATCCACCGTGCCGCCCTCCGCGTTCTTCCGGGGCAAGGGACCGGTGGTGAGGCGCAGGAAGCTCTCCAGAAACTGCTCAACGCCGAAATTGTTGAGCGCGCTGCCGAAAAACACGGGGCTCAGCTTTCCCCGGTGCACCCGTTCCAGGTCGAAGTCCTCTCCGGCGCCGTCCAGCAGCTCCGCCTGCTCCTCCAGCGCCTCCAGATAGTGGGCGGGGATGCGCTCCTCCAGGGCCGCCCGGTCGCTGAGATCGATGGCCACGGATTCCAGGCGGCTGCGCCCGGCGTGAAAATCGTCGTAGGTCAGCACCTTCCGGCTTCCCCGGTCGTAGATGCCCTGGAAGGTGGCGCCGCAGCTGATGGGCCAGTTCATGGGGTAGGTGCCGATGCCGAACTCCGTTTCCAGCTCGTCCAACAGTTCGAAGGGGTCCCGGGCCTCCCGGTCCAGCTTGTTGATGAAGGTGAAGATGGGAATGCCCCGCATGGCGCAGACCTTGAAGAGCTTCCTCGTCTGGGGCTCGATGCCCTTGGCCGCGTCGATGACCATCACCGCGCTGTCCGCGGCCATGAGGGTGCGGTAGGTGTCCTCGGAGAAATCCTGGTGTCCCGGAGTGTCCAGGATGTTGATGCAGTAGCCCTCATATTCAAACTGCATGACGGAGGACGTGACGGAGATGCCCCTCTGCTTCTCCAGCTCCATCCAGTCGGAGGTGGCGTGTTTGTCCCCGTGCTTGCCCTTGACGGAGCCTGCCGACTGGATCGCGCCTCCGTAGAGGAGGAGCTTTTCCGTCAGCGTGGTTTTCCCGGCGTCGGGATGGGAAATAATGGCGAAGGTCCGCCGCCGCTCGATCTGCTGCCTGGTGATCTGATCCATTTTGCCGCTCCTTCCGTAAAAAACCGATTCAGTATATCCGATTTCAGGCCCCGGCACAAGGGGAAATTTTCGCCCGCAGGCATCGGCGGCGGCGGAGGGCAGGGGGATGACGAAACGCCGTTTCGGCGGACGGCACGGCTCCGACAAGACGTAAGACGTACAAAGGAGGCATCCGGATCGCTCCGGATGCCTCCCGATGGGGTTCATTTCGATCGCCGGTCAGATGGCGCCGCGCCTCTTCCCGGTCCTCAGACGCTTAATGGGTGGCCATGAATTCGTCGTAGTAATCCTGATAGATGGCCTTGGCTTCCTCCCAGCCGGTCAGATGGGTCAGGGTGTCCACATACTCGTCCCACTGGGCCATGGACTTGGACCCGTCCACGAACTGAAGGTAGTTCTCGCCGATGAAGGTCTGGATATCGGTGCCCACCGTGGCCAGATAGCTGGAATCCTCGTTGGAGTAGTTCATGGCGTCCGGCCAGGCCATGCTGCCGTCGTAGCGGTAGTAATTCGGATCGTTCCAGATGTCGTACCAGGCGCGGAGCTGCTCGCCGCCCTTGAAGGCGTAGGAGCGGCTGCGCATGAGGATGCCGCCCTCGTAAACGTCGTTCATGGCGAACTGCAGGATGGCCCAGGATGCGCCGCTCACGTTGTTGACGATCATGTCGGTCAGCTCGGGCTCGCCGTTCTCGTTATAGTTGAAGGTGTAACCCTCCACGCCGTAGTTGGAGGCGAACATGCCCTCGTCGCTGTAGAACCAGTCGCAGTAGCTGACCAGCAGGGGGATGTTCTGGCAGGAGGTGCCGATGGCCCAGCTGCCGATGCCCTGCAGCCAGGAGGCGGTGTCGCCCAGGTGCAGCACCTGGCCCTCGTAGAGCACGGGCTCGTGGATCGCGGTCCAGTAGGAGCCGGGGTAGGTTTCCGTGTCCACATAGCCGGTGGACTCGCTGGCCAGCATGCTGGTGACGCCGGCGCAGCCGGTCTGCAGATCGCCCGCGAAGGTGATGTTGCCGTCCCAGTTGAGCCAGTTGGGGCTGATGAAGCCCTCGTTGAACCAGTTGTTCATGGTGGTCATATAGTTCTTGTCGCCCTCGGTGGAGCAGGCGAACTGCACCTTGCCGTCCTTCACGAACAGGGGCGCCACCGTGCCGGTGTACTGGCAGATGGTGTCGAAGCAGTTCATGTAGTGGTGGGCGTCCAGGCAGTTGAGCAGGACGAAGGGATGCTCGCAGCCCAGCTGGGACTGGAAGGCCGCGAGGACGTCGTGCAGATCGTCGATGGTGATGATGTCGCTGACGGAGATGCCCAGCTTGTCGATCCAGTCGCCCCGGACGGCGCCGCCGTAGCTGATGACGCGCTCGTCGTTGAGGCAGGTGAAGCTGGCGATGGTGTGGTCGTTCTGCATCAGCTTGGCCCGCACCATCAGGTCGTCCTCGTGATCCCAGATGCAGTAGTAGTAGTTCGGCATGTACTCCTTATAGTCGTACAGGTTCACGGAGAAGCCGTCCTCGATGGAGGCCAGGATGCCTCTGGGATAATAGTACTCGTAGTCGCTGACCAGATTGGGCACGTCGTCCGACGCGATCAGAGTGGAGAAGTTCTCCATACGGGCGGACATGGAGACCAGGATGTACTCCAGGTGGACGCCCGTTTTCTCCGACAGCATCGCCGGGTAGGGCATACCCGCATAGTCGCCGGAATCGATCTGATCGGGGAGGACGGGGCTGGTCCAGTAGGTGAAGACCTCGTCCGTGGTGGAGAGCGGGAGCTCGTAAGTGTACTTCTGGAGCGGGATCCCCTTCTCGTTCACATCATACTTGCCGGGCGCCAGGTTGTAGGGACTGTCGGGCTCGGGCTCGGGCTCGGGCGTAGCCGCCGCTTCGCCGCCGCCGCTGCTTCCACCGCTGCTGGGGGCCGCCGTGGGAGCTGCCGTTGCGGTGCCGCCGCCGGATCCGGATGAGCTGCCGCCGTTCCCGCATCCTGCGAAGAGGGAAACGAGGAGCAGCACAGCCGCCAACAATGCCAGTTTCCTTTTCATTGTCTACCTCCATTCTTCCTTTTCTTCGATTTTTGATTGCTTCCTGTTCCGATATCCTGAACGGGCGTTGAGCAGCGGCGCTGGAATGCTCGCCCGTCCCGCTGCATTGGATCCGGTTCCGTCCGCGGAGCCGGAAAAAGGACACGGTCCACTAACTGTTACGTGAATATTATAATTCTATGAAGCGCCGAAATCAAGTCGATTCTTAATTTGGAAAATTAACCAGAGTATTCTGAAATGATATGAAAAAACGAAGTATTCAGAAAAAGCAAATATGGAAACGCCTGGATGGGAACCGGTGAGCGGACGGTATGATCCCCCGGGGTATGACGCCGGGGAGCGGCTTGATTTCCTTCACTTTCTGTGATAGAATCCGGCACAAATATCGGAAAGAGCCGAAACGCCCGATCCGACGGAAAGAGAGGGTCCCATGAGCTGGTTTTTCTTCGCACTGATCTGCACCCTGGGCTGGGGCTGCGCGGATCTATTCTATAAGCGCGGCACCGACGAAGGAGATCGGTATTCCCATCTGAAGATCGCCGTCTGGGTCGGCCTTGTCATGGGGGTCTGCGCCTTCGCCCTGCTGCCTCTGGCCGAGAGCGGCATGTCTCCCGGGGAACTCCTGCGCAACGCCGCGCGGTATTCTCCGGCCTCCCTCTGCTACATCGTCTCCATGGTCGTCGGCTATGCCGGTCTGCGCTATCTGGAGCTCAGCATCGTTTCCCCGGTGCAGAATGCCTCCGGGGCGCTGAGCACCGTGTGCATGGCGGCGTTTTTCCTGCTGACCGGGCGGATCGCGTCTCTGGGAGAGGAATTCGACGCTCTGAACCTGGTCGGCACCCTGTTCATCGTGATCGGCGTCGTCGCCCTGGCCTTTGTGGAGCAGCGCCTTGCCCGGTCCGAGCGGGAGCTGCGTCCCTCCGAGCGGAAATATCGCTTCGGCGCCCTGGCGCTGCTGTTCCCCCTGCTGTACTGCGTCTTCGACACCGTGGGAACCGCGGCGGACGGGATCATCCTGGACGGGGAGGTCGGCCTCGGCCTGGGGGAGATCGACGTGATCGTCCTCTACGGTCTCACCTTTCTGCTGGCGGGCGCCGCCGCCTGGATCTATATGCTGATCCGGGAGAAAAAAGCCTACAATCCCTTTGCCCGGGGCGAGGGGAGCAAGGGGATCGCCGCCCTCTGCGAGGAATTCGGCCAGGTCTTTTATGTCTACGCCATGGCCCGGAAGCCGCTGCTGGCGGCTCCCATGGTGGCCTCCTACTGTATCGTCTCCGTGATCCTGAGCCGCATCTTCCTGAAGGAAAAGCTGAAGGCCGGGCAGTACGCCTGCGTGGCGGCCGTCATCGCGGGTATCGTGCTCCTGGGCATATCGGACGGCCTCGCGGAAGCGTAAATATAACAGGTCAATGAAAGGGGCATGGACAGCTGCGTCCATGCCCCTTTTTGACTGTAGACAGACCCTTGATTCCGGGTCTCGACGCGCATGGGGGATGTGTGCAGGGGGACGGGAATCCCCCTGCACGTTAAATCCACGCAAAATCAGAAAGCACTTTCTGATTTTGCCTTTCGGCGTGTCGACAAAGTGTCGACACGCCGAAAGGGGCATGGACAGCTGCGTCCATGCCCCTTTTTGCACCGCTTTGCGGTTTATTTTGCGATCAGTCCGATCATTCGCTGCAGGATGGCGGCGACCTCCGCCCGGGAAGCGCTGCCGCAGGGATCCAGGATACCGGCGCCCTTGCCGTTCACGAGGCCGTTCTTCACGGCCAAGAGCATGCCGTCCTTCGCCCAGCCGTGGGTGAGCGCGCCGTCGCTGAAGGCGCTGAGATCCCCGGAGGCCGAGGTGTCCATGCCCAGGTACGCGGCATAGCGGCAGAGCATCACGGCCATCTCCTCCCGGGTGATTTCACCGCCCGGATCGAAGCCGCTGCCCTTGCCCTTCACGATGCCCGCGCCTGCGGCCCACACGACCGCATCCCGGTACCAGGCGTCCTCCGCCACGTCGGCAAAGGCGTTCGCTCCCTCCGCCGAGGCGTCCTCCAGACGGAAGAGCACGGCGGCGAACATGGCGCGGGTCATGGTCAGATCGGGGGCGAACTCGCCGCCGCCGACGCCGGTCATCAGCCCGCGGGCGGAAACGAAGTCGACGGCATCCTTCGCCCAGTGGGCGGCGGTATCGTCGAAGCGCAGGCTGCGGTCCTCGATCCGCACCCTGGCGGGGACGGTCAGCCGGACCGTCAGCCTGCCGTTCACCGGCACGCATTTGCGCACGACGGTCTCCTGCCCCTTCCCGTCCGCGAGGACGAGGACGCTGCCGGGACCGAGATCCTCACCGGACAGACTCACGGTCACGCCGGCTGCCGGACTCACGTCCCTTCCGTCCGCCGTCAGGGCGATCCCTGTCATATTGCCGGCCTTTTCGACGGTGACGCTCAGAGCTTCTGCGCTCTCGTCGGCCAGCTCCTTCATGGCCTCGCCGGAGAGAAGCACGTCGCCGAAGGCTGTGCCGATCCACAGCTCGGGAGCGCCGTCCTCCGCCAGCGCCTCCAGTCCCTCCCGGGGCAGAGACACGGTGACGCTGCTGCTGTTTTCCGTGCCCACGGGGATGACGGCGATCTCGTCATAGCCGCTCTCCGCCGCCGCCTCGATGGCGCCCAGGATCTCCCCGGCGGTCACGGCCGCTTCGGCCGTCCCGGCGCCGTCCTCCACGGCTTCGGGCTCTAGGACAGCGCCGTAGGCCCGTTCCTCTTCTTCGTCGTCCTCTTCTTCGTCGTTGAATTCCTCGGAGCCGTATTCGTGGATATAGTCGTCCGTGAAATACCAGATCATTTCCGCGTCGGCCTCGAAAACACAGCCGTTCGCCGCGATGGGGGGAGATTCCCCGTCCACCAGATACATCCAGCCGGAATTGGGGCCGTGGGATTTTTCCTCATAATCGCCGATGGAGGAGAAGTAGCCGTTGAATTCCTCGACGTAGGCCACGCCGCTGTCCTCCAGCGCCGCGATCAGCGCGTCCCGGGCGGTGCCTTCGCCGGCCGTCAGCGTGGCGTAATAGCACGCTCCCCGCAGCAGGGAATAGTATTCGTCCGCGTTGCTCTTGTAGGTGAGGCTGTTGCCGCAGGTCTCTCCGTCGTGGGCCAGGACGTACACCGTGACGGTGACGGCCTCCTCCTCGTCGTCCTCCTCCGGCTCCGAACGGGCCAGGGAGACGCTGATGGTCTGCATGCCGCCCTCCGCCGTGACGGTGAACTCTCCGCTCTTGTCCTCGTAGCCCTCCAGAGACACGGTGTAGCGGTAGACGCCCTCGGAGAGCCCGCTGTAGGCGTTGCGCGCGCTGGGCGCCACCACGGCGCCTTCGCTGTTCCATACGGTCGCCTCCGCGTCCTCGGGGATCACCGTGAAGACCACGTCCCGCCGGGAGGCTTCGCCGGGGTCCGTAGCCTCGGCGCGGAAATCATAGATGCGGTAACCGGCGGCATTGGCCAGGGCGATCAGGCCCCGGAAGCCCTGCTCGGTGGAAAAGCTGTTGGAGGTGGGCTTGAAGCCGTCGCCGGTGTCCGCGGCATAGGCCAGCAGACCGTCCACCAGGCT
>JAEEGL011562380.1_pt1 | contig 17392 bp, 15 predicted proteins | sample 9134231 | NCBI WGS metagenome assembly JAEEGL01 (sample SAMN16246548, study PRJNA631951) | gut metagenome | biome: gut microbiome; feature: rumen; material: fiber-attached | host: Bos | place: Iran: Karaj | collected 2018-10
CATAATAGGTTATTTGTCAGGGACATTTGATTTGTTTCATGTTGGTCATTTGAATCTTCTTAGACGAGCTAAGCAGCATTGCGACTATTTGATCGTGGGGGTTCATGATAGTGGCAAGTGGAAAGGGAAGGAAACATTTATCCCTCTAGATGAACGCAAAGCTATTGTGGCTGCGTGCAAGTATGTAGACAAGGTTGTTGATTCCTGTAGAGAAGATTCCGATGCGTGGGACCTATGGCATTATGACAGGTTGTTTGTTGGATCGGATTACAAGGGAACGGAGCGATTTAATCGATATGAGGAATATTTTATGGATAAGGGGGTAGAGATTATTTACTTCCCCTATACACAGAGCACGAGCTCTACACAAATAAGAAAAACGGTGCTGCTGAAGACGAAAGATATTAGCATTGAGTGATTGGATTGAGGATAGAAAATGGGCAATATTGATCGATTACATGCTGTTGACTTGGAGATAGTAAAAGAAGTGGTTTCTATATGCGATAGGCATGGGTTCAAATACTATATGCTTGGCGGCACTATGCTGGGTGCTATTAGGCACAAGGGATTTATTCCTTGGGATGATGATATCGATTTAGGAATTCCGAGAAAGGATTATGAGCAATTTCTTGAAGTAGCCCCTCGGGAACTGTCTTTACACCTAAAAGTTGTAAATTATAAAACTGATCCGCAATATCACTATTACATTACCAGGATATTAGATACTGAAACGAAGGTAGAAGAGGAGCGTATAGGCAACGATAACCGTTATACGAATGCTTCAATCGACATTTTTCCTATTGATGGAACGCCCAATAATAGCATTCTTCGAAAAATATATTTCTTTCGAGTTCTTTATCACAGAGCGTTGATGTCGTTGTGCTATAAAGACTCCATTGACCGAAAACGTTCAAGAAGTAGGGCTGAAAAAGTATTATTGTGGATCATGGAACGTATCCCTGTGGAGAAAATGACCACTCCTTTCAAACAGAAGGAGAAAATTGACAAATTACTTCGTCGACAAAAAGTAGAGGGCTCACAGTATATTGGAAATATTATGGGGGCATATAGGACGAGGGAGATTGTACCTGCAGAATTTTACGGAGAAGGAAAAATGTATCCCTTTGAGGATATAGAACTTCGTGGAATGGATTTGGCAGACGATTATCTGAAATTTACGTACGGTGATTATATGAAGTTGCCACCGGAGGATAAAAGAAAGACCCACTTTAAAATTCTGGAAATTCATGGTGAGAAGCTAGGCTGACGGAGGCGCGCATAAAGCAAAAAAGATAGAACAATATAAATGTGTAGATATTTCATCGTAGAAAACTATTTCTGGGGTGAAATTATTATTTCTTTGTTTGAAGCATATATTTGAGGGGAATTTGATAAGACATGGTTTTTAGCTCGACAGTTTTTTTGTTTGTTTTTTTGCCAATTACGCTTCTGGGATATTTCTTAATTCGTGAGAAATATAAAAACTATTGGCTCTTGTTTGTCAGTTTGGTCTTTTTTGGCTGGTCTCAACCAAACTATCTTTGGATAATACTGTCAAGCATTGTAATTAACTATTCATGTGCAATGCTGATAGAGAAATTTCGTACACTAAAGAAACCTATTTTAGTGGCTGGAATTCTGATCGATCTTATAATTCTCTTTTACTTTAAATACTTTGACTTTGTTATTGACAGCATTAATTCTATTGTAGGAAGTTCTTTTGCGCTTAAAGAAATAGTATTACCTATAGGAATTTCCTTCTTTACCTTTCAGGGAATGTCTTATGTAATTGATGTTTATAGGGAAGAGGTCCCTGCACAGAGAAACATACTGAAAGTCGGTTTATATATTGTGTTATTTCCACAATTGATAGCAGGACCGATTGTCAGATATACAGATATTGTAAATGAAATTGACGATAGAAAGGAATCTGGTGCAGATTTTTGCTATGGAATTGAGCGATTCATAGTCGGATTGGGCAAGAAAGCTATTATAGCCAATACCATGGCGGCACTGGTCGATGCGATTTGGAGTAATGGGCCTGCCGGAAATACATGGATCATTGCATGGGCTGGCAGCATTGGATACACATTACAGATATACTATGACTTTTCAGGTTACAGCGATATGGCAATCGGCCTTGGAAGAATGTTTGGCTTTCATTTTAATGAAAACTTTAAGTTGCCATATATTTCCAAAAACATAAGCGAATTCTGGAGACGCTGGCATATATCACTTTCATCCTGGTTTAGAGATTATGTTTATATTCCGCTGGGAGGAAATAGAAAAAGAGTATATCTGAACTTGGCTATCGTATTTTTGCTGACCGGAATTTGGCACGGAGCTTCATGGCATTTTGTTGTGTGGGGTGTTTGGAATGGCTTTTTTATCCTCATTGAGAGGTTGCTACATTCCAGACATAAAACAGAGAGTGAAAGTTGTGGTTTTGGGAGGTCTGTTGGGGAAGTAATCAGTAAGATATATACGTTATTTGTAGTAAATCTTGGGTGGATTCTCTTTAGAGCACCTCATACTAAGGATGCTTTACAATATATGGCTTCGATGATTGGGATTATAGTACCTAAGCAGCCGGGATTTACACTATTCTGGTACCTTGATAGATGGACTGTTGTGATAATGCTGATTGGTATTGTCTTTGCATCTTCTTTGCCCGGTAAGATATGTGATTTTGTAAAAGGCCATTTGACGGTCAAGACCTTTCAGATTGGTAAATACATCTTTTTGCTGGCAATACTGTATATGTCTATGCTGAGAATTGTTTCCGGAACTTATAACCCATTCATATATTTCCAATTCTAACAGGGGTAATCGGCAAGTGTTTGAAAAAGTATCAAGATATATATTTGTATTCTCTTTTCTGGCAATGCTTGTTATTCCGCTTGTGACTACAAATTTGCAGCGGGAAAAAGTATCTGTAGATGAAAAAAGGAAGTTGGCACCACCGCCGGAATTCTATAACGAGGATGGTTCCCGGAATACAAATTATTCGGTTGATTTTGAAAACTGGATAAATGATAACATTGGGCAACGTTCGAAGATGATTGTCCAAAACGCGAAAATACAATATTACCTATTCAATGTACTTTCCAATAATTCAGATAAGTACCTTGGTCCGAACGGAGAATTAAACTATGCGACTTCTTCCATGATTTTAGATTATCAACACAAAAATTTATATTCAGAAGAAAGGCTTGCAGAAATAACAGATAGTTTTCAATACCTCAAGGACTATGTAGAGGGAAAGGAAGAAAGGTTCTATTACTTTCAATGCTGGGATAAACATTCTATCTACCCGGAATATTTTCCGCAGACAGTCATTCAGTATGGTGAGACCTCAAAAACTGAATTATTTAATGAGGCAATTTGTAATAATACGGATGTGAATGTGATTTCCCCCAGGGAGGACTTGATCGATGCAAAAGAAACTACGGCCCCCTATAGCAAGTGGGGGGATCCAACGCATTGGTCACAAAGAGGTGCATATATAGGGTATCTGAAACTGATGAACGCAATTAATGCTGATTCAGAGAAAACATATAAAATTCTTAGAGAATCCGATTACAATTTGACAATAGAAGATCAAGGGTCACATCTTTTTGGCGGAATACATATACCGGAGGATTTGGAAAACTTTGAGATCAAAAATCCTAAAGCGGTTTTGACTAATGAAAAACTGACATTATTGGGAGATGATCAGAGACATGGCTTTTATACCAATGAGTATGTGGATAATGATACAAGACTTCTGATCATTGGAGACAGTTACTTTAACTCTTTTATTGTTGATGATATTGCAGAAAGCTTTCATGAAGTAATAATGATTTGGAACAGTTATGCGGGAGATATCCAATCAATCATTGATGAATATAATGCAGATATAGTCGTGGTAGAAGCTGCTGAACGTTGTGACAGAACGGGCAGCATAATAAAAGGCGTTAATGCAATGAAAGGAAAGTAGTTACTACGAAGGAAACCGGATATTGTGGTTAAGCACGGTCTAAAGCCCCGGTAACGGAATCTGTTTACTGATTCCGAACTTATCGGTATATGAAAGGAAAGGATTCATGTCTAATCTTGCTTTGTTTCAAAAACAAGGAGGAATGAAATTAATTAGGCAATATGCCCGTACCGGGGTTTTGAATACTGCGATAGGGGAATATTTACTCTTAGGAAGATCAAGAACTGCTCTGGAATTATTGCGGTTGTCCACACAATTAAAGACTACTCAAAAGCTGAAAAAGCGATACTCACGATTGTTAAATGACTTTGATGCTCTTTACGATGATTCGTTGCCTCATGAAGCAAGCAAAAAGGTATGGGTTTGCTGGTTTCAAGGAATAGAGAATGCCCCTCATCTGGTTAAGAGGTGTTATCGGTCATTGAATGAAAATTTATGCGATCGGGAAATCGTATTGATTACAGCCGAGAACATGAGCGATTATGTTCATTTTCCTCAATTCATTTTGGAAAAATGGGAAAAGGGAGTAATTACACATACGCATCTGACAGACCTGTTAAGACTCGAGTTATTAACCAGGTATGGCGGGCTCTGGATTGATGCGACAGTTCTGTGCACATCGCCGGAAAATGCTATTCCGAAATATTTTTTTGATTCTGAGTTGTTTTTATTTCAATGTTTAAAACCTGGAAGAGATGGGCATAGTCATATTAACTCCAGCTGGCTGATTAGCGCTAAAACCAATAATCGAATTTTGCAAGCAACGAAATATCTGTGTTATGAGTATTGGAAAACTCATAATTCGATGATTGATTATTTTTTGCTACATGAAATGATGGCAATTGTATCAGAACATTATCCTGATGAGTGGAATGCAGTTGTTCCTCGAGATAATGCAGCTCCTCATATTTTGTTGTTACGTTTGTTTGATCCATATGATGAAAGGATATGGAATGCTATAAAAGAACAAACACCATTCCATAAATTATCATACAAATTTCAGGATGAAAAAACACAAATAGAAGGAACGAACTATAAGAGACTTATAGAGTGAACTACGGATTTTAGGAGTGCAATTATGAAAAAAGCAGGGTTATGTGTTCGCTATGACTGTGACAATTTTGGGAGCATGTTACAGATTTTGGCGACTCAAAAAGCAATACAGCAAGTTGGGTGGAATTATGAAATAATAAGATACGATAAAAGGACGTTGTTGTTTTATCTCACTAATGTTTCACGAATTTTTAACCCATATTTTATGAAAGGAAAACTTACGAGAATAAGAAAAAATAGAGAAATAAAAAAGTATCCTGAAGTTTTTTTGGGAAATGGGTTGAGAAAACAGTGTATAGCAGATTACAGAAAACTATACATCGGACCTTATTCTCCAGTATACAAAGGATATAGGAACCTTAAATCCAATGCTTCAAACTATGATGCAGTGGTGGTAGGAAGTGATCAACTATGGACTCCGGCAGGGATAAAAAGCAAGTTTTATAATCTGCTTTTTGTTCCGAATCAGATTAGAAAAATATCCTTTTCGACAAGCTTTGGAGTAAGTAATATCCCTGATAGTCAAAAACAAATGACTGCAGAGTATTTGAAGAGAATGGATAGTATTTCTGTGCGTGAAATTCGAGGGGCAGAGATAGTTGAGGAGTTAACAGGACGAAAAGCAAAAGTTACTTTGGATCCCACGTTGCTTTACAGTGATGTAGACTGGGAACAAATGTTTCCAAAGAATAAAGTAGTCGATGACGAGTATATTTTGGCGTATTTTCTTGGCAATAATGAAACACATCGCGATGCAGTTGAGGAATTAAAGAAGGACACGGGATATAAAATTGTTACGATTCCTTTTATGGACATGTTTGTTGAAAGAGATTTGAAATTTGGGGACGAAAAATTATTTGAAGTTGGACCGGTCGAGTTTTTAAATCTTATAAGAGGTGCAAAATTCATTTGCACTGATTCTTTTCATGGGTCGGTATTTTCAATCTTGTATCATAAACAGTTCATTACATTTAATAGGACAAATGATAGTGATAAACAGACGAGGAACTCTAGAATTGATAGTTTGTTTAAATTGCTTGCCCTGGAATCAAGGCGCTTTAATGAGCACGTATCACTATACAAGCAAATGAATGATACCATATCATATGCTGAGGTGGATAAACGGCTACTGAGTCTTAGAAACGAGACATTTTCATTTTTGAAAGAAGCGTTGAACTAAAACTATGAATTAGATCTATGCAAAAATGGGGTTATTCAAGGAATGGATGAGATTAATTTGGTAAGTCGAAAGGAAGAATGTTCAGGTTGTACCGCATGTATGTCGGCTTGCCCCCAGAAATGCATTTCGATTCAACCAGATGATGAAGGCTTTTTTTATCCGGTAGTTGATAAAGAAAAATGTGTGAAATGCGGTAAGTGTATCAATACCTGCCCAATAAAGTCTCCTATACATGATAAAGAAAATGTATCCCCTGTAACATTTGTGATGCAGACAAGGGATAGGGAGCTTCTGGCAAAGTGTTCGTCTGGAGGTGTATTTTCTACGCTTGCAGATCGGTTCGTTTTGGAAGGGGGATATGTTTCCGGTGCGGTTTATGATGAAGATTTTAATGTGATCCACATTTTATCCGCAAATCGAGAAGATGTCGCACGCATCGCAGGTTCCAAATATGTACAAAGCGACCTAGGAGAGTTGTTTGTTGAGATAAAGAAAGCACTTGAACAGAATAAAAAAGTATTGTTTTGTGGGACGCCTTGTCAAGTGTCGGGATTAAAGAAGTATATCGGGGAGGCTGATGGACTGTATTTAGTTGATTTGGCATGCCACGGGGTTCCATCACCTATGATTTGGCGAGATTATGTTGACTATGCAATCGGCAGAAGAGGCCCCTTGAAATATGTAAATTTTCGGAGCAAGAGGCTTGGATACAGCGTCTCGGTTATGGAAGAAATAAATGTGAATGGGAAAGCATATTTTGCTAGTCCCAGAACGCATTTAATGTCAAAAATATTTTTTCGGAATATTGCGGACAGACCTAGTTGCTATGAATGCAAATTTAAAACAATAAGTAGATGTAGTGATTTGACATTATTTGATAGCTGGCATGCAGCGCAATTGTGTAGTGGGTTAGAAGATGATAATTGTGGATTTACTAATGTAATAGTTCAATCTGAAAAAGGCCGGCGACTGATTGAACAATACCATAGTTTCTTTCTTGGGTTTGAATGTGACACATGCAAAGCGGTAGAGGCAGATGGAAAGATGATATTATCCTCTGTACAGAAACCAAGTGCACGAGATCTTTTCTTTGATTACTACAGCCATAATGGACTGGTGAATACTGTAAATCATTTTCTTCCTATTAAACGAAGCGATATGGTGATTGAATACATAAAAATTTTGCTTAATAAGTTGGGCCTTTTGAGATGTTTGAAACGCCTTAAAGATAAATAGAGAGAAAAGAAATGAAATATCCTATTACTGTTTTGCATATGACCAAACTAGGGCCTGGTGGAATATCTACTTTGACGGTAAACATAAATAGTCTATTGAACCTAGAACGGATTCATTTTGATTATTTAGTGTTTGAAAATGAAGAAACCTTTTATGAAGATAAAGTATTTGCGTTTGGAGCTGTCAAAAGGGTTGTAGATGTAAAAAAATACCAGTCTCATAAGTTGGTTTTATATTGGAAAAAGTACAGTTTAACTAGAAAAATGCTACGTGAACATCCGTATGATTTTATGCATGTAGATGCCTCAACTCCGTTGGATGTGGTAATTGGATTTGCTGCTAAACACGCGGGGGTTAAAAGGATAATACTTCATAGCCACATAGCGGGAGATAATAAAGAATCGGTTGCAAGATCCATTTACATGACCTTATGCAAACGTCTTATGAATTATGTAATAACCGATTATTTTGCAATATCTGATGCTGCGGCTGCATTTATGTTTCCTAAAAGCGTTGTTAATTCTCATAAATATCGAATTGTAAAGAATGGAATAATTGCGGAAAAATATAATTTTGAACCTCAAATGCGAAAAAGAATTAGAGAAGATTTGCAGATATCGGATTGCTTTGTTATTGGTCATGTTGGGAGATTTTCTGATGAAAAGAACCATATGTTTTTGCTAGAGGTATTTAAGCGGTGCCTGGTAGAAAGACCAAATGCAGTTCTGCTACTAATTGGGGATGGTATCCTGCGACCGGCTCTTGAAAAGGCAATAGATGACTTTGATTTAACTGGAAAAGTTTTGCTTTATGGAACAACTCCTAATGTTAATGAAATGCTTATGGCGATGGATGTTTTTGTGTTTCCATCGAGATATGAAGGATTAGGGATTGCTGCCATTGAAGCTCAGTGCTCAGGGCTCCCTACATTTTGCTCAGATGGAATTCCGGATGAAGCGGATATTACGGACTTATTTAATAGAATTCATGGCTATGATCCAGATGAATGGGCAAAGGCAATCATTGAGCCTCATCTCTCCGAGAGAAAAGACCATATAAGGGAAATAAGGGAGTCTGGATATGACCTAAGTAATGTCGCCCGTGAATTAGAGCAGTTTTATGAAACCCATTAGTTATCTGCTTAGATAAGTGTAATAATATGGTACCGTTGGAATGTTTAAACATATTATTAGGCATCATAATTGTTTCTGTGTAGATTATTACAGCCTTAGAGAAGACTACTTGGAACGGATGGATCCACTTGCTTTTGATTATCTTATTACATAAATATTTTGTGGGGATAAGATAGAGAACGAATTTAAGATGGATGAATGAGATGAAAACCAATCGCTGTATCATTTTCAATGAAAAAGAAAAGTGTACTGGGTGCTCGGCTTGTGTAAGCGCATGCCCGAGAGATTGTCTTTGTATGGAATTGGATGAGTTTGGGAATTATTATCCGGTAATAGATGACGCAAAGTGTGTAGGCTGTGGTATTTATGAGAAAGTGTGCCCCATATACTCGGAAAACAAACTTCATCATCCACTAGAAGGATATGTGGCCAGATGCTCAGATGAGAATATATTATTTGATAGTAATTCTGGAGGATTTTTTACACCGTTAGCAAATTATATTATTGAAAGGGATGGGGCTGTTTATGGAGCTGCTTTTGATGAAAATTGGGTGTTAAAACATCATTGCATTACCCAAAACAATAGTGGCGCATTGGAAAAAGTTCGCGGATCAAAGTATGTTCAAAGCGATTTGACAGGGATATTTTTGGATATTCAAAAAAGATTACAAGCGGGTTGTTTGGTTTGCTTTTCGGGTACTCCTTGCCAAGTGGCCGGATTGCGTGCTTTTTTACAAAAAGAATATGACAACTTAGTGTGTGTAGATTTAGTTTGCCATGGAGTGGCAGCGCCTCTTTTTTTTCAAAAATATATTGATTATATGTCTCGGAAGTATGGACGAAAGATTAAAAATTTGAAATTTAGGAATAAAACATATGGGTATCATAGTGGAACGATGAAGATCGTATTTGAAGACGGAAAAGTATACTATGGGAGTGGACGAGTAGATTTTTTCCTAAAAACTTATTATTTGGGGGCGTCTTACAGAGAATCGTGCTATGAGTGCCCCTATAAGTCTATCGAGCGTACAGGGGACTTTACACTTTTTGATAGTTGGCATGTTAGCTCACTGGTTGAAAATTTATCCGATGATGACAGAGGGTATACCAATGTGTATGTTAATACTCCGAAGGCTCAGAAAATAATGAAAAACTTGCAAAGATGTATTTCATATCCTGCCGATGTGAATTTGATGAAAGAGTATGACGGCAAAATGATCGATAGGAGCTTTAAGAAGCATCCCAACCGGGATGGTGTGTTGCGCGAATCCCAAAAAAATTTTGAAATGGCAGTAAGAGATTATTTGCCGGTTTCTTTGACTGACAGATTTTTTGAAGCATTAAAAAAATATATTTTTCGTTTTGGTATAGTTAAGTACATTAGTTTTATGAGAAGGTGAATATGCTTAAAGTAAATAGTAGATTGAGAATAAAGGTTAGTAAGGACCCTTGGGTGGCAATTTCTGAAGTATGCGTTCTTTTGTTATATGCCGCCTATTTTTCAATCTTTCCATTTCATAGCAATTATGATGATTTTGTTGCCCTTGTATTTTTTCTCGTGATTCTTTTCAAAGGGAAAAAGATAAAAAGAATTGAGAGAAATATTATTATTTTGTTGTTTTGGATGTTGCTAATTGCAGTTGTATCGAATTATGCGCAAGGTATTGTTACTGCGGAAATTGATATGTTAAATGACGCTTTTTGTTTCTTGAGAATGTTTTTTGTATATATTGGGGTTACTCTTTTGATTCAAGACAATCCAGAGAGAAGGGAAAGAGTAATACATGATTTATCTAAAGTAGCTAAGATTTTTGTGGTTGTTTCTTTTGTATGCGGTATCTTAACGCAGCTTGGCTTTCTGGGGATGTATGAGAGAATTCGATTTGGAATAAAATGTTATACATTTATATTTCAGAATGCATCTCAGTACGGTGTTTTGGTTGCGTGTGCCCTTTCGATGATTCTTTTTGATAATCCTAAAGCAAAGTATTCGCGATCTTACGAAGTGATGGCCCTTGCGGTTTTAATAATGACGGGAAAGGGAATGTCATTAATTGTAGTGACAGTATACTTGGCTTTGTTGTGCGCAAATCAATTTGGATTTAAATTGTCCTTGGGGAGCGTGTTTGTGTGTGGTATTTTATTAGCAATTGTCCTGAGATATCAAATAATCACATATCTTTTGGAACCTACTGCCCCCAGAGCAATTCTTTTGAGATACGGATTATTAACTGCGCTAAGATTTTTCCCGCTGGGATCTGGGTTGGCTACGTTTGGAAGTAATATTGCGGCTGAGCATTATTCTCCCTTATATGTCGAGTATGGTTTTAGAGGAATTAAGGCGCTGGCTGGAAATAATGCACTTGGAACCAAATTGCTTAATGACGTCTATTTAGGAATGATTTTTGCTGAGTATGGGGTTATAGGAACTATTTTATTCCTTGCTGTTTTAGCATTAATATTTTTAAAGATTTGGAAAACAAAAGGAGTAACGGATAAACAAAAGAATATTGTTGTATCTTGTTTTGTCTCTGCCTGTGGGATGGTGGTTATGGCCGGTTCATTAAAAAACATGACAGGTGAATTGATTTTTTTTGTATGTGCTTTTTTTTGCAATTTGTGTGGAGAAATAAAGAATGAGTCAAGAAACAAGGATACCTAAGAAAATACATTATTGCTGGTTTGGCGGGAATAAAAAATCAAGGATAATAAAAAAATGTATCGCTTCGTGGAAAGATATTGCAAAGACTATGAAATAATAGAGTGGAATGAATCGAATTTTGACATAAATGTGTGCGAATATGTTAAAGAGGCGTATCGTCAGAAAAAATGGGCGTATGTCTCAGATTATGTTCGTTTTTTTGTTCTTAATCAGTATGGTGGAATATATATGGATACGGATGTTCAAGTTGTCAGACCCCTAGATGATTTGTTGCATACCAAATTTGTGGGATTTGCTCATAAAGATGTTGTTGCTACCGGATTGATTATGGGGACGACAACTAACGATTGGCTTTGTGAACGTATCATTTCTGAACTGAATTGCGAAGAATTTATTTGGCAGGACCCGTTACAAATGTATTCAATCGGAAAAAGAACAACAGAAATTTTTGTTGAAAAAGGCCTTAAACTTAGCGGGGAAAAACAGATAGTAAATGGGTACACAATATATCCGCAGTATTACTTCAATTCTACGGAAGGATATATGAGAGAAAAGATTGATGAAAGGGCATTTACTATACATCATTATGCGGCCAGTTGGTTTCCAAGGAGGGCTCGAATCAGAAACAATATTCGTAAATTTTTGGGAAGAAGAATAATGGGAGTATATAAAAAAGTCAAAACTGAATCAAAATCTTCTTGAGTTAAGAGATTTGCTTCTTAACATTATGAATCTTTAGAAATCAAAAGGGAAAATATGAAAATTGGAATTGTTAGTAACTTTGGCTTTAATAACATTAATTATGGTGGTTGCTTTCAAGCCCTTGCGCTGAATCGATTTCTGCGCGAGCAGTACCCAGAAGCTAAGGTAGAGACTCTTTATTTTCAAGGACCGGAATATGTGGTTAGAACAGGTTCTTTCTGGAGTATATTGATCAATAGATTGAAGAACAAGATCTATTATTCAATTAGGAACAAAAAATATGAGAGAATGGTGTGCTCAGGAGATCTTGTCAGCAGAAGCGTTTCTTGTGACGAATTTGCAAGACGAGAGATTGGTTTGATTGATCATCCACTATCGGCTGGTGAACTGAATTCCTTGGAATATGATGCTTTGATTGTAGGCTCTGACATTGTTTGGATTCAGACGCATAATAGAGTAAACAGAGTATTCTTTTTGGATTTCAAAGCCAGAAGAGAGTTTAAAAAAATATCATATGCAGCTTCCTTTGGAAGGGATTATATTCCACCGGAAAATGTTAATAAGATTCGAGAATTGTTATCGACATTTGATGCTATTTCGGTTCGGGAAGGATCCAGTGTAAAAATGTTGAACGGCATAGGAATTACTAATGCCATTCATGTCCTAGATCCGGTTTTTTTGTTGTCGGCCGAAGAGTGGTCTTCCTATACGGAGTCTATTTCTGATTCAATAGAACCATATATTTTTGTTTATCTTTTGGGGGATGGTCTGGTTGATAGAGAGCGCATTATAGAATTTTCTGGAAAGAAAAAACTCAAAATTGTAAATATTTATAATGCGTCCGGGGTTAGTGGAAGCATTGATGATTTGATGAGTGAATGGAACATATACGATTGTTCTCCTCAAAAATGGATTTGGTACATAATTCATGCGGAGTATGTGATTACGGATAGTTTTCATGCATCTGCGTTTTCTGTGATTTTTGGGAAAAAATTCTTTTCAATCAAGAGGCATAACAGTCAACTGAATAATCGGATAGAAGATTTTTTGCAAACTATTAATCAAGAAGATAAATTGCTCACATCGGACCAATTACCGTGTTTGGATGAAAGCTCTTTTGTATGGAATTACGCTGACATAAAGGACACTATTTTGAAAGGGAGAGCTCAGTCTGTAGAGTTTATCAGGAAGGCTATCAGTGAAAAAGGGAATTAATCAGTTAAAAGTAGGAGCGGTTTTATCATATTCGCAGATGACAATCAATATCTTGATCAATCTGGTATATACACCTGTAATGATCAAGCTATTAGGGAAAAGTGAATATGGTTTGTACACTATCGTTTCCTCTACATTGGCTACTTTGTCGATTCTAAATTTAGGGTTTGAGACAGGATATTTAAAGTATTATTCAGTGTACAAAGCACAAGATGAACAAGATAAAATAGAAAAGTTGAATGGTCTTTACATCTTAGTTTTTTCTGTGCTAGGCTTGATCGCACTTGCCTGCGGATTGTTCTTAACATGCAATTTGCAACTCGTATTTAAGAACGGCTTAACTGAAAATGAGTATAATACAGCAAAGATTTTATTCTTTCTTTTGTCAGTTGATACAGCTATTTCTTTCCCGGCGAGCGTTCCGTCAACCATTATCTCGGCACATGAGAGATTTATCGTTTTGAAACTGGTTTCATTAATTAAGACCATAATTGGTCCAATGATTACGCTTCCCCTTTTGTTATCCGGACATGGATCAATAGCTTTGGTTTTGACTCTAGTGATTTGCAATATTGTGTGTGAAATATCATATTTTGCATATGTTAAGTTTTATATGAAGGAGGTTTTTGTATTTAGTGAATTTGAAAAAGGCCTGCTAAAGAGCATCTTTAGTTTTACTGTTTTTGTGGCGATGACGACAATAATAGATCAAATCAACACAAATGTAGATAAAATCTTATTAGGCAGGTTTTGGGGGACTGCTGAAACAGCTGTATATTCGGTGGGCTTTCTCCTGTGCCATTGTTACACGATTTTTTCGAGATCAATATCCAGCGTTTTTTCTCCTCGTATTCATGAGATTGTAAATCGTACTAATGGAGACGATACGGCTCAAAAGAAAGAACTTTCTGAGTTGTTTATTCGTGTGGGTAGGGTTCAGTTTCTGATTTTGGCATTGGTATGCTCAGGGGTTATTATCTTTGGAAGATATTTTATATCAAACATTTGGGGGCTGGAGGGGTATGATGATGCGTATTATGTTGCTCTTCTCCTGATCATTCCAATTACGATACCGTTGATTCAAAATTTGGGAATAGAGATACAACGGGCACAGAGTAAACATAAATTTAGAGCGGTTGCCTATCTCATTATGGCATTCATTAATCTTGGGTTATCTATAATACTCTGTCAAAAGTATGGACCGGTAGGATGTGCCTTTGGTACGACAGTTTCATATATTGTAGCAAATGGAATCGTGATGAATATTTACTATTATCGAAGGTGCAATTTGGAAATCATTGATTTTTGGAAGAATATACTTATGCTGCTTAAGGGCATGTTGATTCCATTCACTCTTGGTGGGATTTTTATGATTCTGTTTGAGATTCGCACGCCTTTAGAATTTGTTATTTCTGTGGTTATTTATTCTTTTGTATTTTTTACGGCGGTTTGGTTCTTCTCTATGAATTCCTACGAAAAGAATCTGATCACCCAACCGGTAAGAAAACTTGTGGAGAAATGTAGAAATAAATGAAACATGTAGATGAAGGAGATAAATGTGTTGGATGTGGAGCATGCCAGGAGGCATGCCCTAATAAGTGCATTAGTCTCTTCCCTAATAGAGAAGGCTTTTTATATCCTCGAATAAATGAAGACACATGTGTGGCATGCGGAAAGTGTATTTCCGTATGTCCTTTGCATCAGGAAAAACTATGTTCACCTGTATTGAGTGTTGTCGGAGCAAGAGCAGAGGATGAAAACCTCGTTAAACAAAGTTCTTCCGGAGGTATTTTTTCTGTTCTGGCACAGTATGTGATTAATGAGGGTGGGGTAGTATATGGTGCGTCGTCTGACTTCGAAGAGGTTGGAAGAATCAAGGTTCGGCACGAAAGAGTAAAAAACAACAATGAGCTGGCTAAACTGAGAGGGTCGAAATATGTTCAGAGTGATTTGAGGGGGATTTACGCAAAGGTAAAAACCGATTTGGACTCAAATATTCAGGTTTTGTTTTCCGGAACGCCGTGTCAAATAAATGGATTATGTTCTTTCCTTGGAAAAGAATATGATAATCTCATTTTGGTTGATATAATATGTCATGGTGCTCCCTCTCCCAAAGTATTGCAAAAATATATTGAATCCTTTGACGAGGCAATAACAGGAATACAATTTAGGAGTAAGAGGAAGGGGTGGAGGCATTATAACATAGAGCTGTATTCCGGCGAAAAGTTAATATACTCGAATGATCGTTTTCACGATCTATATCTTAGAGCTTTTATAGGAGGATTATTCCTACGCCCTTCATGTTATGCTTGCTCTTTCAAAGGACATAACAGAAAAGCGGACATCACTTTGGCAGATTTTTGGTCAGTTGGCTCGGTTATTCCGGAAATCGATCATGATGAAGGGGTATCTTTGGTGGCGATTCACTCGCCGGTGGGAGAGAGGATATTTGAAAAATGTAGCTACATGATGCAGGTATTTCCTTTGGATTCAACAGATATTATTTCGGATAATTTTTCTTATAGCAAATCAGAAAATCCACACAGAAATCGGGAAAAGTTTATGAATGATCTTGATTCTGTTGAGGTTGTTCAGAATATTAAAAGATGCTTGTTTTGGGACCCTGCGACTACATTTGTAAAGAGAGTTTTCCTAAAAATCAAAAAGACATTTCATTTTTCGTAAGGATGAAATTATGATGAGCAATGCATTACTGGTAGTTCCGCATCAAGATGATGAAACAAATTTGGCGGGGAACATTATAGACGTAATCAAAGAAAAATATGATTTGTTTATTCTATATAGTTCATTAGATACCAGGCCGGAAAAAGGAAAAGTCAGAAAACAGGAAGCAATAAATGCTTGCGCTGTATGGGACATTCCGCAGGACCATTTGATTTTTCTTGATTACCCGGATACGCCCAATAAGATCGGACATCATTGGTATACAGATGGCGATTATATGATTGTTGAGGATTTGAAAAAATGGATTCTTCATCTTCAACCAGAAATTATTATGGCTACAGATTTTGATTTCCATTCCGATCACAGAATGCTTTCTATAGCTTTTGATAATGCAATGGGCCAAATATTGAAGGAAAACCATAGTTTTCGACCACTTGTTTTAAAAGGTTTCTGCTATGAAACAGCATTTTATGGAGAAAAGGATTATAAGGCATCTAATCCGGGAACGTCGAGTTCAAATAGTGATCCATTATCGAATCCTTCATATGAATGGGAAAAGAGAGTATCAATACATAGTGATGAACGGGTTGGGTTGATATGGAAACGAAAAGCATATAAGGCTTTAGCAAAGCATAAAAGTCAATATTGTGTCCTTCACGCAAGATCAATAATAAACTCTGATAATGTTTTTTGGACAAGGAGAACGGACAATCTTTTGTATGAAGCCAGTTTGTCCGGCTCTGTTGATGGTATTGAGAAAATAAGAGATTTTGTTGTTCTTGATACGGATGATATAATTACTCATGATCCTAGAAAAATCAACTATGAAAAATCAATTGTTAGATTTGAAAAAGGTGATTATATTAAAGCTGAATGGGATAAATCTGTATCTGTTGATAGAATTATTCTTCATGGTTCAATTAATCATAATGAAACAATAAGGATAAACATTCTTGCTACAGTCAATGGCGAAAAAAAATATGAAATTACAGAGTTAAAGCCATATGGACGTGAAACACCTTTGTACATTAATTGTAGTGTAAAACAATTGAGTATTAGATTTGAATCCGGACCTGTAGAGCTAAGTGAAATCGAAGTGCTTATGGGGGATATAAGTTATCCTTTTGAAGATATTAGTAATCAACCTATGATAGGTATTGTGGATTTGATAGACAAGATTGGTTACAAACTAATAGAGATTTTTACAAGAGTAAGGAGAAAAATCCAAAATACCATTCATATATAAAATTACATGATATGGCGGATAACATAAAAGGATATGAAGAAAATCATTATTGCTGGTGGAGACAACTATAATAGTCTAGGCATGATTAGAACCCTTGGTGAAGCTAGATATCAGTTTGATACAATATTAATCAAAACAAAGCATCCAACTGCGTCAAAATCAAAATATCTTAGAAAGGGGAACTTGCAATTGGTAGAATCCCCCAAGGATATTTTAGATCAACTTTTGACAATGATGCCTTCAATAAATGATAAGGTATACTTGCTTGTTGAGGGCGATCAGCTTACTGGCTTGCTGGATA
>JAEEGL011876199.1_pt1 | contig 17392 bp, 18 predicted proteins | sample 9134231 | NCBI WGS metagenome assembly JAEEGL01 (sample SAMN16246548, study PRJNA631951) | gut metagenome | biome: gut microbiome; feature: rumen; material: fiber-attached | host: Bos | place: Iran: Karaj | collected 2018-10
GAAGCCTTCATCTGTCCGCACACATCCGCGAAATCGGTGACTGCGGATGCCTCATATCCGGAGTTTCTCAGCAGTACCGCAAGCTCATCCCGCAGAGCGGTCTCGTCTTCTATAATAAGGATCTTCTTCATTTTTTCCTCCGTTTCCATACGGGTCATTTGTCAAATCCGAGCCTGAGAGCATCATATATTTCGTACAGCGTCCTCAGCGTGTCATGGCCATTGTTTGGTGCAAGCTCTATAAGGTATATCCTGCCGCGGTCTTTTGTGTTGTACACGGCACTGAGCGTAAGGAAGTTCCCCACCTCGCCTGTGTGCATAAAGTGCTCGGGATGCGCCTTTTCTATGAACCAGCCGCATCCGTAGGTCTTGTCCATATTGAACATTTCGTCAAGGGAAGACTTGTTCAGCAGTTCTCCCGCAAACAGCGCCCTGTCAAATGCAATAAGGTCTGCAGCGCATGAATGCATATCTCCCGCACCCCTGATGAAATTCGTGTAAGTGCAGTAGGGTGTCTCAGTGTCGCGCGGCACACTTGTGACATCTCCCTCCGCTGAGAGGCTCGAATGTTCCATTCCACACCTGTCGAATATGTTTTCCCCGACGTATCCCGCAAAGCTCTGCCCCGATATCTGCTCGATGATAAGTGCCAGTAGTCTGTAGTTGGTGTTGGAGTATTCATGTATGGTGCCGGGCTCTGTCTTGAGCTCCTTTGCAAATACGAGGGATACGAATTCATCATCGGTAAGCCCGCCGTCCTTGGCACGGGCTTTCATGTCTTCGTCTGCATCCTCCGGAATATATGCATTCATCATGTGATCCATGTCATACAGTCCCGACTGCATATGCAGGAGCTGATATATGGTTATCGCTGCGGCGGGCGTATCTATATATTCCGGGAAAAACTTTCCGAGGGTATCGTCAAGCTGTATGCTGCCCTGCTCGCACAGCATCAGCACTGCGCAGGCAGTGAACATCTTTGTCACCGAGCCTATCTCATAGGTGGTGTACTCATTTGCCCTGGTAACGCCGTCACGTTCATATGAATCCATGCAGGCAGAGAATATGATCTCTTCATCGTCCGCCACATAGATAAATCCCTGTGTATCCCCGACGTACTCATATCGCTTTTTAAGCACCTGCACGATGTCGGCATATTTCTCATCCGTGCTGTATCCGATGTCTCCCTCATGCACAAATGAGCTTTCTTCCGTCGTATCCGGCGCTGTCTCCGATGATATTTCGGTCTGCAGCTCTGTCTGTATCGCCTCTGTCTGCATGACATCCGTTTTCACAGGTGCTGTCTCCTCCTGTCTGCCGCCGACTGTGCATCCAGTGAGCACCATAAGAAGCAGTGCGGTCATCCGTCTGTATTTCATATGTCCATCCCTTTTCCCCATAATGTGTGACCATGATCAGCCGCAGCTGATGCGGCGCGTATCTGTATATGTATTCTATCATATATTACCTGCAAATACAAGTGGCAAGAATTACCATGACCGTTCCGATCGGACAGACTCAAAGGTGGGTGCAGGCTCAGCCTGCGTATACAAAAAACAATTGCGGAAATTGTAGACGTTGCACAATTGCATTTATCATGTCAAGCTGATAAAATGTATATACCGGAGGATGATAGCCCGATGAGATCCATATGCGGCTCCGGGCGATACAACAGGAGGAATACTATGAGTCTGTTTGATGGAGTTGACCTTAGTCAGCTGTTTGACAATGAAAGTGGATACGGTGAAAGATCAACATTCGGTGAATTGACGGAAGCGGTGATACAGAGAGCCGAGGCAAAGATGGGATATAAGCTGTCGCCTGCATACAGGGAACTGCTGAACTACCAGAACGGCGGCATGATAAGCGATGACCTCGATGAGAGCTGGCTCACGACTATCTATGGCATAGACCCGGAAGGAGAGTCGGGCAGCGCTCTTGAAAAAATGTTCGACAACTGGAGATATGAATGGGAATATCCAGATATAGGAATACCCTTCGGAGAGACCCAGTCCGCAGGCCATGATATGTATTATATGGACTATCGCTCGGTCAGTGACAAGGGCGAGCCGAGGATCATAAGGGTGAAAAATGAGAGCGAAGATGATAGCAGCTATTACTTTGTGGCAGATGATCTGGTGGAGTTCATAAAGCTCATACTTGAAAATGAGGAAATAGAGGAAACTCCGCTCGACTGACATACCCAACCTTTTGGATTTTCTATGCACTATATATATGAAAACGCTTCCGGAGGCCTTTCATATGGATAAAGCAACAGCAGACAAGAAAATATTTGAGTACCGCGACAGGATATTCGGCTTCGCACTTGATAAGGTGCGCAATATAGATCAGGCGCAGGAGCTTGCATCCGATATCATCTATGAGGTGTACCGCTCGTTCCTCAGACCCGCCCATATCGCAAATCCAGACGGATATGTATACCGCATATCAAGAAATGTGTGGGCGAAATTCGTCCATAATCTCGAAACGGGCAGGCAGTTCGAGGATATCAGCACTATGGAGATAGCTGCTCCCGAGCATGATGATGAGGACGACAGGATGAGAGATATCCTGCGCCGTGAGATAGGCTGTCTTTCAGACAGGCAGAGGATCATAATATATATGTTCTACTATGATAAACTGCCTGTGAATGAGATTGCAAAGCGGCTTGAAATATCCGCAGGTACTGTGAAATGGCATTTGTCTGACGCACGAGAAAAACTAAAAGAGGGTATAGATATGAACACAGAGAAGGATCTTCAGATAAATCCCGTTTATTTCACCGAGATGGGGCACAGCGGCTACATAGGCAGCAAGGGCGACACGGCAGATGTATTTGATTCATGCATCAGGATGAACATTGCATGGGCTTGCTATCATCAGCCCTGCACCCTTGCGGAGATATCCCGCCAGATAGGGATACCGTCGGTGTATGTGGCAGACCAGCTGAAGGCTCTGGTGGATTTCGGCTTCATTGACAGGCTCGACAACTCCAGAGATCCAAAATACCGCACCAATATGCTGATACATGATCTTCGTGATACCGACGGCGACGAGGAACGGGACAGGATATTCGACGAGGCCGCTTCGATGATCGCAGAGAAGTTCATGCCAAAGGTGTTCGCAGATCTTGAACAGTCGGAGGATCACTGGGGGATGAGCTGTGACGGCGACGATCTGAATTTCATCAAGTATACTGCGGTGATGCTTGCCCTGAGGAAGCTCAGGATAAGTGCATCCGATGTGAGCAGGTATGCGGTGGAACGTCCCGACGGCGGCTGCTTCGTTGCCTATGCGGGCGTGACCGATGACAGCTTTAAGCCCGCACCGGACAGATACTGGAGCTGCGGCGATATGACAAGAGAATGCATAGACGGCGATCCCATCTCCGACAATGCCGCACTTTCCGTGGACTGCTGCTATGCAGACAGGCAGGGGAGATGGCGCGACAATCTTGACAGCGACTGGGACTCTCTCACTAAATTCATCAACCGCGGCAAGGACAGCCTTGCCCCCGAGGAATACAAGCGCCTTGTGGACAAGGGCTATGTGTATGAGGACAGGGTACAGCCCGTTATAGTCAGGGTGGATGCCGGCAGACTGGCAGACAGCCTTTATGACTATCCCGAGGACAGGATCACCGTTCCCGATGAGATAAGGGCGCTCTGCTCCGAAGCCGATAAGAAATTCACAGACATCTGTCTGAATAAGCATCCCGCGCATATGCACGGACTTATCAGGGCGTTCTATACAAATGTCCTCGGCGCCATGACCATGCTCCCCCGTGTTGTGGAAAAGCTGCTCGAGAGCGGACAGCTCCGCCCCCTTACGGATATACAGAAAAAGAGCGTGTTCTCCGTGCTGTTTATCAGCAGGCAGAGCTGATGTATCCCATATCCCCTGGATTAGCCGGGATCATATGATGAGCAGGCAGTACCTATGACAGCCGCCTTTGGCGGCAGGGTACTGCCTGTTTTATATCTCTCCATGACCTTGTAAAACGGAGAGAGCTATATGTATTCTCCCACGCAGCTTTCGAGTATGTCCTGCAGCTCATCGTCCATATAGCCGTATTCATCGGGGATGTTCAGCGTTATCGTATCCTTGCCGCAAAGCTCATCGGAGAAGCGTTCGCGTATCCTGCGCAGATGCTTTTTCTCAAAGCAGAATATGATATCCGCCCATTTTATCATCCCTGCAGTGACCTTTATCCTTGCGTTGCTCTCAGTCCCCGCAGACCTGACAGAGTGACCGTTCACCCCGTCAAACATCCTTTCGGCGGTAAGACTTCTTCTCTTGTTCTGACTGCAGATAAACAGTATATTCATATCAACAGGCAGCCTCAGTTCATGGCTGCGTTTATCGTGTCCTCGCTTGCCGCCATAGCCTGCAAGGTCATTTCAAGCAGACGATCGAGCTCCCAGCCCAGCAGTGCCGCACCGCGCTCTATTACCTCACGCGAGCAGCCCGCCGCAAAGCCCTTGCTCTTGTACTTCTTCTTCAGGGACTTCAGGTCCATATCCTTTGTGCTCTTAGACGGCCTCATAAGCGCCGCAGCCCATATAAGACCGGTGAGCTCATCCACCGCAAAGAGCACCTTCTCCATCTCATGTACGGGCTCAATATCTATCGTAGTGCCGTTGCACACCGTGATGCCGGATGCGTGGGAGCATACAGAGTGTATGATATCTTCGTCCACGCCGCCCTCCCTCAGCAGTTCTGGCGCTATAAGGCAGTGCTCATCGGGATACAGCTCAAAGTCTATGTCATGGAGAAGTCCCACGATGCCCCAGTGCTCCGCCTCTTCGGAGTATCCGAGCTTGTCTGCATACCACTTCATCACAGCCTCTACCGTGAGTGCGTGCTGTATGTGGAACGGCTCCTTGTTGTATCTCTTTAACAGCGCAAAGGCTTCATCTCTTGTGATCATATGTCCTCCGTATGTATGTGTCATGCCGATGTGGCTGATTTTCGTAACACATACATTATATCAGATACATCATACCGTGTCAACATCGCCTGTATCGCAGAAAACAGGGACAAATGCGCAAAAACACGCACTTGCCCCCTGTTTTTTTACAAAAACGGACACCTGCCCTCCCGAAATCACTTTTTTCTTTTCGGATGTAAAATTTCGGGAGCGGTTTTTGTATGAAACGCACAATGCGTTCTCCTGCTTCAAAGCACTGAGGTCCTATATGCCCATAGCTGCTTTGAAAAGGAATTCTGTCGCAAAAAAGCATATCACATGGATGATGACAAGTATGCAAAATATGACGTATTCCTTTTCGGACGGCTGTTCCTCTTTGAGCATATAGATATAATGTATGGTGAGTATCGCAAAGACGATATACTGGATATAGAAGCACCGCAGAAATAACATGAGGCTCCTCGGTATAAGAGGTGAGCTCAGCACTGCGCTTATGATATACAGCACCCGTATGTATCTCATTTCTTCGTCCGCAGCATTTCTTCTGCTTTCTTCATGCTCCTGTTCTTTTTTATCGGCCATAGACTCTCCTTTTAGGTTAACGATAGTTATATCTCAATAGACTTATTATATACCATAACGGCGGCGCTGTCAAGATATGCCGCTGATATTTCACCGATTTTTTATGTCCGATGCTCCCGATTCCGATTCCGGCAGGATCGTTTTTCATGAATCTGTTTCTATTGCAACCGCAGCGCCTTTGTGCTATAATCATATCAACATCAGGAAAGGAAGTGGCGAAATGAAGTATAATGATGAGTTTGACGACATCTTCGATGAAGATGAGGAGCTTGAAGATATCCCCGGTATAGATGAACTGCTTGAAGCACATGATATGAATATCGAAACAGCCGCAAAGAGATGTGACGAGTATATGTCGGAGTTTGACGGCTTTATAAAGCGCATCGGCAGCACCTCGGACAAGTTTGGCATCTGCGAGAAGCTCGCTGTGATGCTTGAGAGCCATAAGACAGACAGTGCCGATCTGCCGTGGTGTTATGCGGTGCTGTCGTCATTTGCGGATTTCCTGTTCCGCGAAGAGGACGACGATGAGGTGAGGATATCATCCTATCTCAAGCTGACAGATGAAGTAGAGTTCAGGATGCGCTGCTGCAAAGAGCAGGCAAGCGCCGTAAAAGAGTTTGACTTTATAATATCCGACATCACACGGTCTGAGGAGACAGTGGGAGAGATAGATTTCAGACTGCTCCAGAGGACGGTATACAATCTCGGGTTCAGGGGAGAGCAGCTTGAGAACAATCTGAAGATGCTCTCAGACATCATCACCCATTCCAAAGAGCTTTACAGGATCGCGCCGCTGATATACTACTCCGCGCTCATGCGCAACACGAAGAAGATGCAGAGCAAGGAGGACTACGAGCCTAATATATCTGCGCTGCTCCGCCGCATGGAATACGGCATAGACACGGACAATGGCAAGAACATCCCCGTGCTTGAAAAGCACCTGAATGTGATCACCACACTGGTGGATGTTATCGGCGGAGATGACGTATGGCTCTGCCTCATGGGCTTCGACAGGATATGCAATATCATGCAGTGTGATCTTCTCGACTGGGAGAATATGAGTATACTGCGCCCCATAAGGGATCAGATAATGGACGATGTTTTCTCCGTATTCGTTGGCGGTGCGGCAGACAATCCGTTCTATACCGACTTTGACGAATATCTGTCGGAGCATATATATATCGAGGAGAAATATCCCTCATTCGCAGAGAGTATAGACAGCTTCACAGAGACCGATGATACTGCGGTGGAAAAGTATGAGGAACTGCTCAGGAACGGCAGCGGTGAAAAGGCGCTCAGTGCGATAAACATCGCAATAGACGGCGCAGGAGTTTTGATCACGGATATTGACGCAAAGGACAGCATGGCGGCGTATTCATATGTCATGGCAAAGATAATGGAGCGCACGGACTATCGTATACACAGAAGACTTGCCGATGCTTTACTCGGATATATCCCCGATGTGTGAGAGGTGATATCATGAACAAGGAGCTTCTTCTTAACGGCACAGAGATAAACGACATTGACTCACTTATCGCAAATCTTGATGACAGGGCGGCGCTGCTCTCCTCATTCAGGGACGGTACGCTCGCCGCATTCCTCACAGACTGCTTCTACACCGATGAAGCCGCCGCTGTTGCGGGCATAGCGGACACGGACGATGATGCGCTGTATGAGACGATAGTCACCGCACTCACAGGCGGAGCTCCCGCCCCCGCCGTGGTATACGGCAGGAGCAGCCTTGAAAGAAAGACACGGAAGACTCCCGACATCAGGAAATGGAAGGCATTTCTGAAGGAGAAGAGCAGGGCATTCCGTGAGAACAACAATACGATATACGGCAAACGCTCCCATGTACTGATAAAGAAGCTCAATGCAGAGGATGACCGATGCTACCTCGTGCATGACGATACCCTCTTTCAGACAGGTGCATACGGCTTTGCTGTGCTCGATGACGGCATAGCGTATATACAGATGATGGGTTCAAGGAAGCGCAGATTTCTCTCATTCAAGGAGATACGGGAGCACGGCGGCCTTGTCAATAAAAACGACATCCCCGCATTCCGCTGGTATGCCGACTGGTACAAGGAGCAGGAGGGGGAGCAGGTCTGGATACCTGTTTCCACCGGATTTGTCAATGAGTTCATCGACTATGTGAATATGCTGGCTAAGGAACACAAGAAATATGAGTTCAGTATGTCGGCCGACGATGAATAAGAGCGCAGAGGAGGGTGATGATATGGTCAATGAGTTCTATGAGAAGGCGATAAAGGAAAAGGACATATACAAGAAGTGTGAGCTCCTCAGAAAGGGAGCGGCGGCAGCAGACATCCCCTCGATAAAGATACTTGCGGAGTACGGCCTGTATTCCGACACCGATGCGGTGTCGTCCGCGGAGGGCATGAACTGCCTTGAAAGGCTGGCGCGGATGGCGGAAAATATATCCGATGCGGAGACCTTTGAGTATGTGGGCGACCTGTACGGCGTGGAACGTTATTGGCAGAACAGATTTGAGCGTACTATCCTTTACAGGGCATACGATGCGAAAAAGGCGGTACATTTCTATGACAGGGCACTGGCGCTGCGCCCCGACAGGGAGATCATGCGCAAGAAGGGCGAGATACTCTATCGCCAGGTATTCAAAAAGGATGCCCTCGACCTGTGGAAGATGGCTGTATCGGGCAATAACAGCCCATCGCAGAAGCTGCTCGATGATATCATATTCTATTACGAGGATAACCCGTGGGACAAGGATTACGACGATATGGCCTACTGGGTGGAGCTGCGCTCTAAAAACTACGGTGCAGACCGGAAGCATCTTGAGGATGTGGTAAGGATACTCGTGGATAAGACGATAGCGGACAGCATCGAAGAGGGCATGATAGATGAGCAGGCAGCGGCAGAGGCAATGGCTATGCTCGATCAGCTGACGGGCAGTTATGAGAGCGCTGCCGGATATTCGATGTATTCGCATCTGATGTTCATGCTGTACCATGACTATGAGAAGGCAGCGGAATACAAGCGCAAAGAGATCATGATAATGGAAAAGCAGGGATGCGATGAGATATTCCTTAAGCTCCCGAGGGGTGAGCTGAAGAACCTTGAAGAGGCGGCAAGGAAATCACATGGAAAGCGGTGATCATATGACAGTACATAATCAGAGAGAGCTCAGCGCTGCGCTTCGCAGCGGCAGCAGGGACATCACCCTTGCGGGCGGCAGATACCGCATCCCGCTGAGTATCACAGGTGTTTCATACACAGGTGCGGACGGTGCGGTCGTGGGATTTTCGGGCAAGGGCGAGATATACCTCGCAGACTATGCTATCACCGTGACGGGCTGCATATTCGATGATGATGCAAAGGCACGCATGACAGACAGCGTGCCAGATAATATCGCGATAGACGAGCAGAAGCGCAGAGAACAGATCGAGCGTGAAAAAATGCCTGCACCCACCCCGCAGGAGAGATACGAGCGTGACATAAAGGAGTACTGCGGTCTTGCTAAGAAGAGCTTTGCGAGCGGCGACCACAGCGCAGGCAATTACTATCTTGCGGAGCTGTGCTTCAGGGCAAAGAGCATGAAGGACTTCAAGACGGAGTACGAAGCAGCCGGCAAAATGCAGCCCGCAGATGAGTACGACCGTGCCAAAAAGAAGCTGTTCAGGGCAGAAGCCCTTTGTTACATGGGACGCGAAAGTGAGGGCGTAAAGCTGTTTGAGGAGCTGATACACGGCAAGGCGGAGGCTGAGGAAGCTGCCATATGCCTGTCAAGGTTCTATCGCCGCAAGGGCAACTTCATCAAGGAAAAATTCTGGTATGCATACGGCTTCAAGAAGTTCGGCGCATACGGCGAATGGGAATACTACAATGACTATGATGAACAGTTCGATGTGAAGTATTACAGCGACGATGACTGAACACAGCGGCTCTTGCTCCCGCAATACACGCCGCAAAATCAGAAGCCGGGCGATGAAAGGCCCCTCGCAAACGCATTTACAGCGTTTGCGAGGGGCTTCGCTATTCGGATCATTCATCCTGCACTTTTACAAGTATTTCTTCTCCTTTTTCGGGTCTGTATACCCTTACTCTGTCTCCTTCTTTAAAACCGTCGGTATTTTGGTAGCGTTCGACCTTGCTCTTTTTCAGACGCAAGAATATCTTTTTCTTTCCCTCGTCTTTATTTGTTTTATAGAGCGGTTCATTTGCCTCCCAGACCACATCCACCGTATCAACATAGCTTTCGTAAGTCTGCCTGCTCTTGGAAATAAAGTCTGCAAGACAGGCTATTGTGCCAATGATACCATATCCTGCCGGAAAATATGACAGTATCCTGATCAGTATCAATATGATATTTTTACTGAAGCTCAGCAAGAGTATCAGCTGCAGAAAGAATACAGCGAGACCGATCGCCCAGGGCAGACCATCCAATAAGGCACGGTGCAGTTCTTTTTTCTGCTCATCATTTACGGGAGTGAACTCTATCCCTGCATAAGGATCGTACTTGTCCCGGGCATCCTCATCATCTTCGTCATAAACGGGTTCAAGCATATCTATGAATGAGCCGAAATCCTTTGCAATGAAATTGATCGTATTGCTTTCAAAATTCACTCCGACCACACTTGGTTCTCCGTCATTTCCGCACTTGCGATAATCCAGAAATATCCTGTCATCGTCATAGGCACTGGCACATACAGGCACGAACGCTTTCGGACAGCCTAATTCTTCCGTATATGATCTGTATTCATCTGTTGTATCCTTGCTGATACCATAAATACCCCCGATCTCCCATCCGGTATCTCCTACGCTTCTGTTCAGGGGGCATCCTCCGTTTTGTACACGCAGCAGGGAGATATATGCGTCGGGGTATTTATAGCCGATCTCCTTTTCTGTCTCCCGGAGCGTTTCTTCCGAAAACGGCTCCGGCTTGATATACCCATGCTTCTCTTTATCCCAAAATCCATTCAGCTCTGTATTGTCAAACATTTTCCGATACTCCTCAGGTGGATCGTTTTAGTAAACGGCAAATATATGACGTTCACTTATATCAACTTTATGATTTTACCATTAATAACGCTGTTTGTCAACCTTTTTTGCGGAAACATCCGATAATCGGCATCATCACATAGAGGAGCGTATGGAAGTATATATCCTCTGTATTATTCTCGGTTTTTATGATCTCGTTATCCATAGGGACCCCCCCTCATTCCATGATGATATATTATACCATATCGCACTCCGGTTTTCAAGGGATATCGGCAGTATTGCATGATCCTGCTGTACCTGTCCTGCGATGTCGGTCTGAAAAGCGGGCATGACCGCCTGCTTGATTTTATGGGCGGGATGTGGTATACTTATCATATTGATGAGATAAAAGGGTGAAGCCCGTGAGCTGCAAAGCAGAGAGGATGCAGGGAACTGTACAAGGCACAGTGATGATATGAGATACGACAACATAATTCAGGGAACGTTCATAAGCCGTCCCAACAGGTTTACAGCAATAGTCTCGGTAAAAGGCAGGCAGGAGACAGTCCATGTGAAGAATACGGGCAGATGCAGGGAACTGCTGATAAACGGCTGTGACATATGGCTCACCGCACCGGGCACGCCCGGCAGGAAAACGAGATATGACCTGGTTGCCGTGCGCAAGGATAACGGCATGATAATAAACATTGACTCACAGGCACCCAACAAGGCGGTGGGTGAATGGCTCGGGCAGCGCGGATATGACAGGATCGTGCCCGAGTATTCCTTCGGTGAGTCGCGGATAGATTTTTATATGGAGCGGGGCAGTGAACACTTCCTTATGGAGGTGAAGGGCTGCACCCTCGAAAGGGACGGCATCGGGTATTTCCCGGATGCGCCCACCGAAAGAGGGATAAAGCATATATACGAGCTTATCCGTGCAAGGGCGCAGGGGTACAGGGCGGTACTCGCCTTTGTGATACAGATGAACGGTATGACCGAGGTGCGGCCGAATACAGATACGCACCCCGAATTCGGCAGAGCGTGGCAGGATGCACTGGATGCAGGCGTGAAGATACTCTTTCTCGGATGCCGCGTGAGCTGTGATGAGATAGTGATAGTCACGGATGATGAGGTGATATGATGCTTGCGATACAGTGTGTACGGATGTATTGGGAAAAGGACAGCCGAAGTCCTCAGGGAGCGGTAAAAAGGCGTGAGTATTTCAGGCCGCACAGGATACCCGATGAGGTATCGCTTAAGTCGGATAAAAATGTATTTGTGCAGAGGCTGAACTTCTATCAGGAGGGAGGCGGAGATGTCTTTACAGAGGACGAATATGTCAGAGGGATATACCGTTATACCCGCGGCGAGCCTATACATCCAGACTTTGACACCCATTTCGCTCATAAGCAGAATATGCGCATAGCGAAGATACGGGATAATAACATGGGCATGTGGTATGACGGCGTGTCCGAGCTTGTTATACCGAGCGTGGAGATATTCGAGTGTGACGGGGGATATGAGGTATACTGGCACTATATCGACAAACCCGGATACAATCCATTCAGGAAAGGGTATAATATAAACTACGACAGGCAAGGCTCGCGGGTAAAGGGCAGGAGGCTCAAATGTGAACGTGCATTCATCCTTGGCATGGGAGAGGCGGGCGTGCTGCGCTTCAATTACCGTGTGGCTCATTCAATGACAGGCTTTGAGGGACAGCATTACGAGCAGTACAGCATATATATCGTGAATGCGGAAAAGGCTGCAGGCAATATCTTCACATCCGCTGAATACACAAAGGAATACGAGGAAATGGCGCATCTGTTCTGATCATAGGACAAGGCGCAAAAAGCCGCCCGATCGTGATGATCGGGCGGTATCGTCACTCAGCGCATGTGCGGTTCCTGCCGGCGGATTTGGCAGTATACAGTGCGTGGTCGGCTCGTGCGAACCACAAGTCGGGCATATCATTTGGCAGCAGTGAGGAAAGACCTATGCTGGCGGTGATAGAGCCCACCGCATCAAAGGCAACTTCCTCGATGCGGGTGCGGAGAGCTTCTGCGGTCTCCTGTAAAGCGGCATTGTCTTCACCGTAGATCACCACTACAAATTCCTCGCCGCCCCAGCGTCCGATCACAGCGTTCTTGTCGGAGAGCGTCCGCCTTCTGATCTCAGCCATGGAAACGAGTGCGGCATCGCCGACAGCATGGCCGTAGCGGTCATTGACGCTCTTGAAATTGTCTATGTCAAGGATGAGTATGCCTGCGGGAGTGCCGTCCTGAGAGCACTGCTCGACAGCGTTGCGCAGCTCTGTCTCGATACGGCCGTGATTGAATACGCCGGTGAGCGGGTCGGTGGAGGCGAGCTCCTCATAGTGCTTGAGCGTAGCCTTCATATTCATTGTGGCTTCATGGATGTTCTGCACCATGTATACGAAACGGTAGTCGTTCTCGTTGGTGGTATCCATGCGGCTGAATATCAGCTTGACCCACTGATATATGCCGTCGAGATTTATCATCTGCAGATCGAAGGATTCCATATGTCCGGGCTTGAAGTGGGCACGCAGATATTCGGGCGAGGAGCGGGTAAGAAACAGCTCCTTGTCCTCATCGGGTACCATATTTACTATGGTCTCGCGCCACTGGGAATAGCTTATCTGATAATTCAGCGGCTCATCGGATACCTCCGTGAGTGAAACGCTGCCTGTGGTGTCGTTCACAAGGTCGAATGTCATAGTGAACACATAGATATTGTTCTGTATGGAGCTGACCTTTTCCTCTGTCTCGGTCTCATCCTCATACACATGCTCATCGAGCTCGTCGAGCAAAAAGAGATAGCGGTCACTGTCTTCTATAGGCAGGACGAAAAGCTGCACGATATGAGGGATATTGTCAACGAGCAGTTTGAGACGCCTGCTGTTCTTGCCCGTGAACTTGCTCATGTTCGGAATGAATACATTGTATGTGTCGGTGATCTTCCTGCCGTCGTCATTGTGGTGGAACCACAGTGTCTGCACCAGATCGGAATAGGTGCCGTTCTCGGCCAGGATATCACAGAATATGCTCCTGCGCACAAGTGAACGATAGGCGTCGGCTTTTTCGTCAACGACAAGCACCGCACTGACAGATCTGCCAAAGTAGTCCAATGCTTTTTCAAATGAAATATCACTGAGTTCCTGCATCGTGTATCATCCCTTTATCAGAATATTTGTTTAAAGCGTTATGCTTTTCATCTGTCGGCTATCCAAGTTTGTATCAATTATACAATATTATTAAGAAAAAGTCAACATATTTTTCCTAAAAGCGCTGTATGCTGTTACAGGGAAGTAGTACGCAGAACGTTTATTCTTCAAGAAGATTCTTCAACACCTTTATTATGGTCGATGTGCCCTTATGATCCCATATAAACTGCACATCACTTCCTGTTGCGGGCTTCTGCCCAAGCGTATCGGACAGCTTTGCGGGAATGAGCAGTTCCCGGTAGCGCACCATGTATGTGTCATTTGCTGCGCAAGGTTTTCCGGCATATGACATTCCTTCCTTTTAAGGGCTGCAGCATAGAATGCGGCTAAACATATCGCGTATGTCCCTGCATATATGTCAAGACCAAAAGATGGAAAGCATCATGCAGCGTCTGCGGGTGCTGCAGTGCCGCTCCACTTGTTCGTCCAGAGTGCGGTGATATCTGCACGCACAGCGGGTCTTATAAGATACAGACCCCAGACAGCGCCTGCTATGCCTGCTACGATCGTTATCCAGTCGCCTACGCCCAGATTTATCATGATACCGCCTGTTGAACCGAGGTCGCCGCGGCAGAACTCCAGAAAATCAAGGCTCATATGTGCGAGCATACAGGGAAGTATATTTCCCGTGCGCAGATATACAGCGCCGAGAGCCATGCCGATGCCTATGGCATACAGACCCTGCAGTACCGATATCCCGAGAGGTGCGCCGTTGATAGCGTTGCCTATATGTATAAGGCCGAATACCAAAGAGGAGAGCCAGAAAGCAGTGAGGATGCCCTTTTCGGACGGGTCTTTGCGCATATAGTTAGCCACGCCCAGACCGCGGAAGGCTGTCTCTTCACCGAAACCCGGCGCTGCAGATCTGAGGAACGCTATCGGAACAGCAGCGATGCCGAACTGTACCCAGCTCGCTATACTGCCTATCCAGTGCACAGCACATATCGGGAGGAGCAGGAGCAGCGCTTTCAGTATATCCTTCTTTTTGAGCATCCCGTCAAACTGCGGACGGAACCAGAGGAAGAATATGCCGACAGCGATTATCGCGCCGATGGCGGTGCCCACGCCCGATGCAGAAATGACAGTTCTGTCCTGTATCTCTGCCGTGATGGCATAGCCCGGTATGATATTCCCGAGGATCATGCTGTCTATTATGCCCGATACTATGATGCTGACGAGGTTTGCAAAGATAAGGAGAAGAAAATAACCCACTATAGGATGATCAAGTATCTTATGTTCTTTCATGGCAAAGTCTCCTTTTTATTAATAAGATGATAATATTATAACACAATATATTTAAAAATGCAATAGGTAAAAATATTCTATGTGCCCTGCAAACATATCGAAACCAGAGGTGGCTGCGGGCACTGCCCGCGATACAGATAAGGCCGGCTGCGGTATAAGCAGTCGGCCGTGTGTTATCTTGCGAGCTCCCGTACGGATTCCTTTACGATGAGTTCGCCGCTTATTGTCATGTTCCTTACGGAGCAGCCCGGGTCGGTTATGCGTCTTAGCAATGCTTCTGCCGCCTTCTCTGCCATAAACTCGGGGTCTACGTTTATGGTGGTTATGGTGGGCTTGCTTATCTCGGATATGAGGAAGTTATCATATCCCACGATGGATATATCATCCGGGACGGACAGCCCTCTCTCATGGAAATAGTTGATGGCCTTATATGCTGTCTCGTCGCAGTTGCACACAAATGCGGAGGGGAGGGCGGCGGGGAAGACAAGGTCTATCTCGGTATGCTCGTTGCGGTCGTCTATCGTCCACTCGGGTCTGACCGGCAGGTCATGCTCGATCATAGCCTTCATATAGCCCATATATCGGTCGAATATACTGGATGTGGACTTCACTGTGCCGATAAAGCCGATGTCCCTGTGTCCGCGCTCTATAAGATATGTGGTGATCTCGTAGCCGCCGAGGTAGCCGTTTGATACCACGGAATCCACGCCCGAATCCACGAGATAGTAATCGAGAAGTATCATCGGTATGCCTGTCTCCTTGAGCATATCCACATACCTCTCACTGAGCTGTCCGAGGGATATGAGCGAGCCTACCTTCTCGTCGGTGATGAACTTGGGGAGGACAAGGCCGTTCTCCTCCTCCTCCGGCAGTGCAGAGATAAGACAGTAATGATCTGTCTCCTGCAGCTTGTTTACAAGTGAGTTATACAGCGACCAGTAGAAAGAGCCGTTGGGATCCATGAACTTCGCGGGGCTGAGTACCCCGACCATATTATTGTCACGCTTCTGGGCATCACTGCGGGAGGATACATATCCCAGGCGCTCCGCTGTTTCCTTTATCTTTTTGCGAAGCTCGTCACTCACGCCCTTCTTGTCCGAAAGTGCGTTCGACACCGTGACATTGCTCGTGCCGCATTCCTTTGCTATATCGGTCAATGTGATCTGCTTAGCCATAATAGACACCTATCCTGCTCATTCTGTAATGGTGTGACATTAATCCGCCAACTTAATTTTATTATAACCTATATTTTTCGATTTGTAAAGAGTAAAATTTGCGATATATGTGTCATGTAATGGCATATATGCTCTTTATGACAGAGCATCGGAGGCTGCGATCAGCGATGACACCATGCCTGCGGACGAATTCGTGACAATGGCCGGGAAACGTCTGTTTATGTGGGTTGCACAAAAAAACAGGCCGTTGTTTGTAGGTTGTGCCCCGTAACGCCTTTCAGCTTAATAATTTTTCAAAATAAATTAATTTAATTTGCTATTGACATTAAATTTAATATGTGCTATAGTATATGCAAAGAGCAGGATACCGCCCATCTACCGAACGGAGGTAACTATGATACACCCCGGATATATTAAGCTCTGCGAAGAGCAGGAGAAGCTGCTTTCCCGCCCCAACAGGAAGTCGGACTTTTATAACGGCATATATGAGCGTTATGAGTATCCGGTACTCACACGCGAGCATATCCCGCTTTACTGGAAATATGATATAGACGCGGACACCAATCCGTTCTTTGAGGAACGCCTCGGCGTAAATGCGGTGTTCAATGCGGGCGCTGTAAAGCTTGACGGGAAATACATCCTCGTAGCCCGTGTCGAGGGCAATGACCGCAAGAGCTTCTTTGCAGCTGCCGAAAGCGACAGTCCCACAGAGGGCTTCAGGTTCCGCGAGTATCCTATAACTATGCCTGCACTGACGGATGATGAGACGAATATATATGATATGCGCATCACTCAGCATGAGGACGGCTGGATATACGGCGTGTTCTGCGTGGAGAAAAGCGCAGGCACGGATGATCTTTCCGCGGCAGTCGCATCAGCAGGCATCGCACGCACCAAAGACCTTGTGACCTGGGAGCGCCTTCCCGACCTTGTTACCCTTCGCAGCCCCCAGCAGAGAAATGTAGTTCTCCTGCCGGAGCTTGTAGACGGGAAGTATGCGTTCTACACACGCCCGATGGATGGCTTCATAGAGACAGGCTCGGGCGGCGGCATAGGCTTCGGCCTTGCTGCGGACATAACCAATGCAGTGATAGATGAGGAGCGCATGACGAGCATCAGGCGCTACCATACCATAACCGAGAGCAAGAACGGCGCAGGTGCCACACCCATAAAGACCGATCGGGGTTGGCTCCATATCGCCCACGGTGTAAGGAACACCGCCGCAGGTCTCCGCTATGTGATATACTGC
>JAEEGL016542730.1_pt1 | contig 17392 bp, 14 predicted proteins | sample 9134231 | NCBI WGS metagenome assembly JAEEGL01 (sample SAMN16246548, study PRJNA631951) | gut metagenome | biome: gut microbiome; feature: rumen; material: fiber-attached | host: Bos | place: Iran: Karaj | collected 2018-10
GTCAAATGCTTCCGTGTAAGCCTGTGACTGCGTGTAGCTGTCATCGATGCTGTCGCTCTCAGAGGACGCGGCCCCGCCGAGGCTGCCGCCATACAGGCTCGAGATCAGGCTCTCAAGATCCATTCCGCCGGATGAAGAGCCGCCCGCGCCGCTCTGCCCGCTGTAATAATCCTGGAAGCCTCCCAGGTCGAACAGCGAGCCGCTGCCTTCGGTGCTTCCAGCGGAAGAAGATGCAGAGGCGCTGCTTCCGGAACCTGATGCGGAACTGCCGGATCCCGAGGATCCACCGGTTGGTGCAGGGGTCGTGGCGCTCTGGGTCTGCTGCGGAACGGCAGGCTGCGGAACGACGGACTGTGAACCGCCGCCCATCATCGAGGACAGTCCGCCCCGAAGCAGCATATAGATGATAAATACCGCAATAATAGCTATAGGGCCGCAGCCGAAGCCACCGCCCCTCCTGACCGGACCGCCCGAACCTCCGGATGGCCCGCCGCCGGATGTCCCGCCGGCAAAGCCGCCGAACGATCCGCCTCCGGACGCGCCCGGACGCCCAGAAAGTCCGCCGGTATTGCCGACCGGTTTTCCGACTCCGAGGCCGCTGCCTTTCTTGTTCACAGTTCCAGTGCCAGTTACATTCTTCTCGCGGCCTCTCGGTCTGTTGTTGTTGTCCATAATACTCCCTTGAACTAAACTCACGTTTTGGCCTCGATCGACTCTGCGATCAGGTCCCTGATATCATTCTTGTTCTTCCCGAGAGCATGGGCCAGTTCTGAATTCAGCGCGTTTTCCGCCATTTTGAAATAACGGTCATCCACTGCTGTTACTTTCTTTCCCTGGTTCTCCCGCTCCCTGCTTCTGAGATAGAGGTTCTTGATGATCCCGACAAGATGGCGGGGATCGTTGGAACGCATCGCGTTTTTATACTCCTGCTCCCTGCTCTTATCGCTCTCGATCCATTTTACATCAATTACCGATATGGAATCAATAAAATCCCATGCCTCCTTTTCGCCCATTGCTCTGCGCATATTGGACTTGTCCGAAGCTACGGGCACGAACACCTTTGCCCGCGGATCATCCACCGGAATCAAAACATAGTACTCTTTTTCTTCCATGCCCTCGGCCAGGCTTCTCATCACGATCTCATCGATCTTGCAAATACCGGTGTTCGCCTTCACAACATATTCGCCGATCTTGTACATAAAATTTACCTCCTACGGTAAATTTTATCATTTTTTTGGTTTTTTTTCCATACTTTTACTTGACATAAGTTGAGAGGCCGATGCTGAAATCCGTCCTTATTTTCAGCGCTTTTTTGGTAATTATTCCCATGTATCAGAGTTCGCTCAGGATCCTTCGGAAGCTCTGATTCGCATCAAAGATCACGCGCTCTTTATCCAGTGTCAGGTATTCACCGTTCCGGTATACGACGCGTCCGTCGATCATATTGAGTACGATATCGCTGCTTTGTGCCGCAAACACCAGATTTGCCACTGTATCATAGTCCGGCTGCAGATGCGGTTTATCCAGATCAAAGACCAGAAGGTCCGCGCGGCATCCCGGTTCAATGCGTCCGCAGTCCGGTCGGCCCTGCGCCTTTGCGCCTTCCAGCGTGGCCATGCGGAGAATGTCTGCGGCGCTGACCGCATTGGCATCCCTTGTCACGCCCCTGGCGAGCATGGCAGCCATGTGGATCTCCTCTATCATGTTGAGGTTGTTGTTGCTCGAAGCACCGTCCGTACCGAGCGCGACCCGCAGTCCATTGCGGAGATAATCGCGTACCGGGGCAATTCCGCTGCCGAGCTTCAGATTGCTGGATGGATTATGGACCGCCACCGCTCCGTGTTCCCGCATGATCGCAGTGTCCTCATCGGTCAGCCATACGCAGTGCGCCGCCTGCATGGGCACATCCAGGATCCCGCAGTCAGCCATGTACCGTATCGGTGTCCGGCCGCCATGACGTTCCCTGCAGGCTTTGTGCTCGGTCTCCGTTTCAGAAATATGCACATGAATGGCCAGCTTTTCTTCCGCTGCTGCCTCCGCGATCTGCCGCACGAGACCTTCCGTAGAGGTATACTCCGCATGAAGGCCCATGTCTGCCCGGATCCTGCTGCCCTCTCCCGTACCGGCTTCACCGCCGTATACACCGGCCTTCACATCCCGCGCAAGCCGCAGCGTATCCCGGTAGCCCGGGAGATCCGCAAGCTTCTGTCCCGGATCAAAGGAAGATATGCCGTGACAGATATTGGCTTTCATGCCTGCCCTGTCCAGTGCTTCCGCCATCTCGTTGATGGAGAAATACATATCGCTGATGGAGGCACTTCCGGCTGCCACCAGTTCCAAAGCGCCGAGGAGGGTGCCGTTCACGATATCCTGCGGCGTCAGTTTCGCTTCAAAGGGAAAGATCCGTTCATTGAGCCAGCGCTGCAGAGGGAGGCCTTCGCCGTATCCCCGCAGCAGTGTCATGGGCACATGGCAGTGAACATTGTAAAAGCCCGGAACAAGCGCCTTGTTCCTCCCGTCACAGATCTCTTCACCGGGAAGCTCCTCCGGAGCCTCTGTGCCGATATACGTTATGTATGCTCCCTCCGTACGCACATACCGGTGTTTCTGCGCGGTAAACGAACCGTCAATGATGGTAATGTCCTTGAAAAGCATGGTAGACCTCCGTGTTTTCGTATTGTTTCCCGGAAATCCGGGATCTCCTGTCTAAGCCTGCTCCAGATACGGGCGGAGATACTGCCCCGTATAGCTTTCCGGTACCCGGCATATTTCCTCCGGCGTACCCTGCGCGACGACGGTGCCGCCGCGGTCGCCGCCTTCCGGTCCCATATCGATGATATAGTCCGCTGTCTTTATCACATCCATATTGTGCTCGATCACGACGACCGTGTTCCCGCTCTCCCGCAGACGAAGGAGTATATCCACCAGTTTATGCACGTCCGCGAAATGGAGCCCCGTCGTCGGTTCATCCAGGATGTAGATCGTTTTGCCTGTGCTCCGCCGGCTGAGCTCTGTCGCCAGCTTGATACGCTGCGCCTCGCCGCCGGAAAGCTCCGTACTGGGCTGCCCGAGCCTGATATACGACAGACCCACGTCATAGAGCGTCTGTATCTTGCGCTCGATAGACGGAACGTTTTTAAAAAATTCCAGCGCCTCCTCAACGGTCATGTTGAGGACATCATAGATACTCTTCCCCTTGTATTTCACCTCAAGGGTCTCCCTGTTATAGCGCCGTCCGCCGCATACTTCACAGGGAACGTAAACATCCGGCAGGAAATGCATCTCGATCTTGATGATGCCGTCGCCGGAACACGCCTCGCAGCGCCCGCCCTTGACATTGAACGAGAAACGTCCTTTGTTGTAGCCGCGCATCTTTGCGTCAGGCGTCGACGCGAAAAGATCACGTATCATGTCAAACACGCCCGTATACGTTGCCGGATTGGACCTGGGAGAACGGCCGATCGGCGACTGATCGATGCAGATGACCTTATCCAGCTGCTCTGTCCCGTCGATCCCGGCGTACTTTCCCGGAATCGTCTTGGCACGGTTCAGTTCCCGGGCCAGCGCCTTGTAGAGGATCTCATTGACCAGAGATGACTTGCCGCTGCCGGATACACCCGTTATACAGGTAAAGACCCCGAGCGGAAAGCTCACATCGATTCCGCGGAGATTGTTTTCTGCCGCGCCCCGTACTGTGATCGATCCCTTTGCTTCCCTCCTCACCGCGGGCACCCGGATCTTCCGTCGGCCGGACAGATAGTCACCCGTGATGCTGGAGGTACAGTTGACGATATCCTCATAAGTACCGGCTGCCACGACTTTTCCGCCGTGCTCTCCCGCGCCGGGTCCGATGTCGATAATGTAATCGGCTGCCTTCATCGTGTCCTCGTCATGCTCGACAACGATGACGGAATTGCCCAGATCACGCAGCCGGCGAAGGGTAGCCAGCAGCTTGTCATTATCACGCTGGTGAAGTCCTATGGACGGTTCATCCAGGATATACGCCACGCCGACCAGGCCGGAACCGATCTGGGTAGCCAGCCGGATCCGCTGGGCTTCTCCTCCCGAGAGCGTAGCGGTCGCACGGGAAAGTGTAAGATAATCCAAGCCGACATTGTTCAGGAAATCGACCCTGGCCCGTATCTCCTTCAGGATCTCCGCTCCGACATGTTCCTGAAACGAGGTCAGATGAAGTTCTTTCAGACGTGTGCGAAGCGTTCCGACCGAGTGCGACGACATCGTGTAGATATTCTCCCCGTCCACGGTCACCGCGAGCGAAGACTTCTTGAGACGCTGGCCTCCGCAAAGAGGACAGACGCTCTTGATCATATACTCCTCGTACGCTTCCTTCATTTCCTGGGAATACGATTCCTTGTAGCGGCGCCTGGTGTTCTCCATCAGGCCTTCGAACGCCACCTCATATGAAGTGCCGCCGCTGTATTTGCTCTTGTAGCGGACAGTGATCTTATGCCCGCCCGTGCCGTACAGCACGATATCACGGATATGCTGCGGGAGCTCGTTGAACGGGGTGTCAAGGCTGAACCGGTACTCTCTGGCGAGCGCTTCCAGCATCGCATGTGAATAGGAGCCTTCCTGTGTACTGGACTGCCACCCCATGACCTGGATCGCCCCCTGATTCAAAGACAGCGACTTATCGGGCATCATGAGATCCAGGCTGAATTCCGACTTATATCCGAGTCCGAAGCACTCCGGACAGGCTCCATAAGGGTTATTGAAGGAAAAAGAGCGCGGTTCGATCTCTTCGATGCTGACACCGCAGTCAGGGCATGCGAAATGCTGGGAAAACATCATCGTCTCCCCGTCGATCACATCCACCATCATCAGTCCGTCTGCAAGCTTCAGGACATTCTCCACGGAATCCGTCAGACGCTGTTCGATTCCTTCGCGCACCACGAGCCTGTCGATCACGATCTCAATGTTGTGCTTGAGGTTCTTATCCAGCCGGATCTCCTCACCCAGATCATATATACTTCCGTCGATACGGACACGCACATAGCCTGATCTGCGGGCCTGCTCCAGCAATTTCGCGTGCTCGCCCTTCCGGCCGCGCACTACCGGCGCCAGAAGCTGGATCCTGGTGCGTTCCGGAAGCTGCAGGATCGTATCCACCATCTCATCGACGGTCTGCCTGCGGATCTCCCTGCCGCAGTTCGGGCAATGCGGGATACCGATGCGCGCGTATAAAAGGCGCAGATAATCATAGATCTCCGTCACTGTGCCCACGGTGGAACGAGGATTGTGATTCGTGGACTTCTGATCGATGCTGATGGCAGGCGACAATCCCTCGATGCTCTGCACTTTCGGCTTCTCCATCTGGCCCAGGAACTGCCGGGCATAGGAGCTCAGCGACTCCATATACCTCCTCTGTCCCTCAGCATAGATCGTATCAAATGCCAGTGAAGATTTGCCGCTGCCGGAAAGCCCTGTCAGGACCACCATCTGATCCCTCGGAATGTCGATATCTATGTTTTTCAGATTGTGCTCAGCGGCACCCCTGATCTTGATAAACTGTTTTCCCATAATTACTTAACTTTTAAAGACCTGAATGATCTGTATCCTTCGTAAAGGAGCAGCGCAAGCAGCGCGCCGGCTGCCACGTCGATAATACTGTGCTGCCTGATGGCGAGGGTCGACCATGTGATGAGGGCGGTAATAACATAGCTGTAGACCCGGACTGTCGGTGTCAGCACCGGAAGTCTGCTGTCCCGGATCACCAGCGCTTCTGTGACGATGGTGGAGATATGGATCGAAGGGCAGACACCGTAAGGCGTGTCGGCAGCCCGGATCGCCTGTACCGCAAGCGCACACAGATTCGAAGCTTCGATCGGTTCCCTCAGGTCCACCGCATTCGGCCATATGACATAGGTGATCAGGCACAGGGTCATCCCCGTAAACATCACCACACACAGCTTGATAAAATCTTCCCGGGCGCCATCATCCTCGAGCGAACGCCAGGCAAACCAGAGCACCCATCCCGGAAACCAGAAAAACCACAGCGCATACGGGATGACCATATATTCGTTGAACGGGATCAGCCTGTCCAGTGAACAGCGGATCACATAATGCTCTGCAGGGATACGGTCAATGATAAAAAAAGCAGCCAGGTAGACCGGCAGGTATAGGAGCAGCAGCAGATGTCTGTTTTGTTTCAGATAATTCATCATATCCTAACCAGTTTACCTCATTAGCGGCAAACGGGCAAGTCCTCTTGGAGTCATGCCGCCGTACAGACAGAAAGACAAAAAAGGCAGGCTGCTGTCTGTACAGCAGTCTGCACGTTGTTGCATCAGATCCACGGTTTGCCGTGCTCCGCTCCTGACTTACCGGGTCATGTCCAGCTTCCCTCACGGCGCAGCCGCTGGTATACGGGCCATGCCTTTTCGAGCATCTCCCGCTCATTGGGGAACTTGAGCAGATGGATCGCCTCATGGTACTTATAGAATCCACTGTCCCTGAAATACTCCTCTGTCTGAGGTCTCGAATAATAAGACCTGCCCTTCATCAGGTACCAGTGCACTTCCTTTTCGACCTTGTCCTCGGGAACCATAAATGAATAGGAATTACTGCCGATGTATTCCATGATCTCGGCATCGGCACCGGTCTCCTCCTTCACCTCCCGCAATGCGGTCTCTTCGTGCGACTCGCCGTCTTCCACCGTTCCCTTGGGCAGTACCCAGCCCTCATATCTGTTTTTGTAGTTTTTATAAAGCAGCAATACCTTGCCCCGATATATTACGATACCGCCGCAACTCACCGCTTCGATCATAAAGATCCCTGCCTCTCGTATCCGGCAGGTCCACCCCGCTTTCGCGGTATCCCCTGCCGGAATCACCCGATATCTCACACAAATTTGAATTAATTATATCTCTATTACAGCATCACTTCAAGATGTCAATGACATGTTCGTCACAAAAAATGGCACGAAACGTGCCAATTTTTTCATTGGCGTTCCGTGCCACATTTGTTATTAAATTTATTTATAATATATTTAAAATCTTTGATGATAAAGCGGTTCTGATTTCACTTGTAATAACTTATACTTTTGTACTATAATGTAAATATAAATAGGTTGTAAATATTACATATTTACAATTTATTATTTTGAGGAGATCATGATGCTTAATAAAAATATCGCTACTCCATTGTACCAGCAGATCGTTGATTACGTCCGGGAAAAGATCCGTTCGGGGGAATACCAGCCCGGCCAGCTGTTGCCAAGTGAGGCAGGATTCTGTGAAGAATTCGGCGTCAGCCGCATCACAGTACGCAACGCGATCCAGATACTGGTAGATGAAGGCCTTGTCACCAAGCATCATGGCAAGGGCTCCTTTGTCACCGACCAGGCAGACCACAAAACGCACGAGATGTTCCGCACTTTTGAGGATCAGTGCGAGCAAAGCAATATCCCGGTATATACCCACATAGTAACATCAAAGATCATGCCTCCGACGCAGCAGCTCGCGCGTGATCTGAAGCTTGCAAATGAAGAGCAGGTCATCTATATCGAACGGCTCAGCTACGCCGCGTCTGTTCCCAGTAAATTGGAGAAAGTCTATTTTCCGGCGAACAGATATCATTTCCTTCTCAACAGGAATCTTGAAAATACCCCGCTGCGTCAGGCAGTATTAGAAGGGACCGCCTTTGACGCATCCGATATCTGGGTCAAGAACTATATCCTGTATGTCACGCTTGCGGGCGAGCAGGAGGCGAAACTCCTGAATATGCGTGCAGGAGACCCCATGTTTGAAGTACGGTCATTCCTGTTTCTGCAGGACGGCCAGCCTCTTTGCTACGCGCGGCATCTGCTCCCGGGCAGCATCTGCCACTTCTCGCTTTCCAAACAGGAAAACCGGGTCCATCTCGACCTGAACAGCTGAGTGACAGTGCTCTCCCACTGCCGCTTTCTGCCGGGATCAGCCGGGCTTATCCCCGGAGGATCTCGAGCAGGATATTCACACAGCGGTCCACGCCCAGCGCGCCGACATCCAGACAGATATTGTAATTTCGGGCATTGCTCATATCCGATCCGGTGTACTTTTTATAATAAGTCCTCCGCAGATCGTCTCTTTTTGTGATATATTTATCCAATTCAGCCACGTCTTTGACCGGATCCAGTATCCGGCCCTCATCTGCCAGCAGTTCCGCGGCACGTTTTCTCCGATCTTCCTTTGACGCATAAAGATAGATATCGAAAGACGGGATCTCCGCCATCCGCAAGACACGGTTTGCGCAGCGTCCGACAATAATGCACGGCTCCGCGGCGAGCTTCAGGATGACACGGCTCTGGGCCCGGAAAATGTCATCATGGCTGGAGTTGTATCCGCTGTGCACCTTACTCATGATGCTGTCCAGCCATTTATCTCCCTGGCTCAGGTCTTCGCCCTCCTCCTGGATCATTTCGGTCTCAAAACCGCTTTCTTCGGCTGTCTTTTTTACAAAGTCCTTGTCATACCACTCCAGCTCCAAGGCTTCGGAAAGGGCTTTCGCGATCGTCCTTCCATATGCCGCGTAATCCCTGCTGATGGTGATCACCTGATATTTCATGATACTGCCCCCTTCTCTTTATGATCTGTTTTCATCTTCCGAAGAAGACCGCCGGATCTGGACCCTGGTCACACGGCGTTCATCCACTTCCAGGACGCACACCTCTGACCCCATGTACTCAAAGGAATCCCCCTGTTCCGGGAATCCGTCCAGCATTTCTATGCACCAGCCGCCAACGGTATCACTGATGAAATCAAACTCGTCTTCGTCCCATCCCATCAGTTCCACCAGATCGCCCGTCACAGTGTCGCCGTCGATCTCATAGACGCCGTCCGCCTTTTCGACCACATCGGTCTCCACCGTATCCGTTTCATCCCAAATATCGCCGACCAGCGCTTCCATCACATCTTCCATGCTGACAACACCGAGCGTGCCGCCATATTCGTCCGTTACGATCGCCAGATGCTGTCTCGCGCTGCGGAAACCGGAAAGGATCGCGGGCAGCTTCATTGTCTTGTACACATACATGGCAGGCAGAAGAAGCTTGCGGATATCGACGATCTCATGGTCGATCAGTGTTTTCAGAAGATGATTCATGGACAGGATGCCGATAATGTTGTCGATACTGTCCTCGTATACCGGGATGCGGGAATAAGGAGACTCTTCAATGATCTCCATGATCTCCTGCCAGCTGTCATCGACGTCGATCGCCAGCAGATCCACCCTTGCGGTCATGACCTCCTGCGCCGTGATCTCGGAAAAATCGATGGCTGCACTGATCAGCTCTACTTCGTCCTCATCAAGTACGTCTTCATCTTCTGCCGTCTCGATAATAGAATGCAGTTCTTCAACAGCCGTGTCGGAATCCGAGGATTGATCGCCCTTCAGCCCCCTGGTCAGCAGATCCACGATACCCACTACCAGACGTGTGACCGGTGTGAACAGGATCATCAGCGCATGGACCGGCAACGCGAATTCATCCGCAAAACGGGTCGCGTTTTTCTGTGCCGTGATCTTTGGGATCGTCTCCCCGAATATGATCACCGCGAGGGTAATGATCACAGTCGCGATCCAGGCTGACCGCGGGCCGAATGCGAGGATCGCCACCACGGAGCTTAAGGAAGAGGATGCGATGTTCACGAGATTGTTGCCGACAAGGATCGCCGAAAGCGCATCGTCAAAGTGCTCCAGTATCCTGACCGCAACAGCGGCGGTCGTACTGCCGTTTTCCGCCATATGCTCCAGACGGATCCGGTTGCACGAGGAATAGGACATCTCCGATGCGGAGAAAAATGCCGAACCGAGAAGGCAGGCCAGAATACCGATGATATAAAGACTCATTCGGCGCCTCCTTCCTCTGCCGCAGCATCCTCCGGCAGCTTTTCCACACGAAGGCGGTAGATCCGGCTGCGCTTCATCGAGAGGATCGTGATCAGCAGGCCGAGGTATTGGAAACTGTCTCCTTCCTTCGGTATGCCGGGGAAATTCTCAAAAGCCAGTTCACTCATCAGTTTATTCAGGATCCTGTCTTCTTCCTCTTCGTCATACCGTACATCCAGTTCATCCAGGACATCGATCACGTGTTCCTCGGCATTGACGCTCCATGCCCCGTCTTTAAGCGGGACGATATTCTTTACGACACGGTCATCTTCATCCCAGATCTCGCCCACGAGCTCTTCCAGGATGTCCTCTACGGTAACGATGCCCAGTGTTCCTCCGTAATTGTCCGTCACCACAGCCATGTTCAGTTTGCGGGTGGACATGATCTGCAGCAGATCATCGATCTTGGTAGACTGATGGACAAAATACGGCTCATCCAGGAGCCCGCGGATATCCAGCGGTTCATCGTTACGGATATAGTCCTTGATATATTTCCGGATCTGAAGAATGCCGATAATGTTGTCTATGGTCTTCTCATAGACGGGAATACGACTGTGATTCTGCTCTTTGATAAAATCCAGGATCTCTTTTTCAGACATACTGACATCGATAGCAGCGACGTCGACACGGCTCGTAAGGATGCTCTCCACCGTGACATCACCGAAGCTGAGCGCAGACGAGATCAGGTCCTTCTGTTCCTCATTGAGCGAACCTTCCTCCGTCATATCCTCAATGATGTCATAGATCTCATTTTCTGTCACCGACGCCTCGGAATCACCCTTTGTCAGCGCAGCCGCCCCGTTGCCGATCAAAGTAAGCAGCGCAGCCACAGGACGGAGGATAAACATGAAAAAACACAGCGATCCGGCCGTTGATAAGGAAAGCCGCTCGCTGTATTTGCGCGCAATACTCTTTGGCAGCATCTCCCCAAAGAAAAACACTGCCAGTGTTGTAATAAGTGTGGACACCGTGACCGCAGACAGACCCCAGATCCGGGTCACATTGACTGTGACGACAGAAGCTGCCGCCAGGTGGACCACATTGGTGCCGATCAGGATCGTCGTGATCGCGCGGTCCATATTATCGGTCACAAATAAAGCCTTAGCGGCCCGCGGGTCACCCTTATCCGCATACGTCTTCAGCCTTGTCCTTGATACCGAAGCAAATGCGGTCTCGGCAACAGCAAAATACATAGCTCCGAATAAGAGAAAAACTACGATAAGCCATGATATTCGACTGCCATCATCCATATGGGAAAATCACACTCCTCAAAAACAATTCTGTGCTCAATTTTATATGATAGTTGCCACTGTGTCAAGAATCGCGGTTTATCAGGATGATCGCAAGGATCACCAGTACGATCCCGGCCATCTTCATCGGGCTGTGGGACTCATGCCACAGCAGCATCCCGATGATCACCCCGACCACCGGTTCCAGCGCTACGAGGATCGCTGCCTTGCCGGTCTCGATATGCGCAAGCCCGGCGTTGAAAAGGAACACCGGTGCGATCATGCAGACGATGCCGATCCCCAGACCCCAGAATATGATCTCCGGGTGTGCGGGAATGAGACTCAGCACGCCCCTGAGATCGCCCAGCGGCAGGATCCCGAACATAGCGAAAAGCAACGTATACGCCGTGACCGTAAGACTGTCATAATGCCGCATCGCGATCCTTGCGAACACAGTGTACAGGCCGTAGCTCATTCCGGAAGCCAGGCCGGCAAGTACGACGACGGGAGAGATCGCGCTGATCCCCTGCAGGATGCCGGAAACCAGCACACATCCGGCGACGGTCAGTATGATGGAGACCGTTTTGACGGTGGTGATGCGTTCACCAAACATCGGGACAGAAAGAAGGACGACCCAGACGGGGGACGTATACAGCAGAACGATCGCTACAGACGTCTCCCCGTGTACGTTGGCATAGATATACAGAGCCGCATAACCGACCGTAAAGACCGTGCCTGTCAGGACGAACATCCACAGGTCGCGCGGCCGTATCCTCATCTTATCCGGCGCCTTCCACAACATGAGAGGCGTCATGATCAGGGCCGCTGTCGTAAGACGGACTGCCGTGATCTGCATGGAGCTCAGCCCCGCCGCAGCCAGCGGCAGGATGAAAATGCTGATGATGCCCCAGCAGATCCCGGCCAGGATCACCATCAGCTCTGATTTACGTGTTGTATTCATCGTTACGGGGTGTAGTTCTGATACATGAACAGTACCTGATCGTTTTCATCAAGGATCAGGGTCATAGCCACATGGTCATCATGAAAACGCGCGCAGTAATCCGAAAGCTCCGCCAGTTTGATCATAGACCGGAAAGTCCCTTCCGGGGGATACTGGATATAGATCGGGCAATTCCTGCCGACAGACAGTGTCCTTTCCTCTGCACCGTGTTTTTCCACGATGGCATAATCGTCAGTCATCTCCTCCGGATCCAGTCCGTATTCTTCGATCAGGTCCTCCGCTCCGTATCCGACAAAGACAAGCTCCCTTACTGTCACCGCATCCTTTCCTGCCGGCTTAACGTCGGCAAAGATGCTGTGAAGCTCCGCAGACGCTCCAAATGACGGAGCTTCTTCACTTTGCCCCGCATCCGCGCTTTCCGATACGGCAGCAATATCCTCCGCCCTCTTTGCGGGCGCGGATGACAGGAGCTCCGGTCTTCCGGAGAAGGTCAGAGAAGTGTGGAAGAAATGTGCCGCCTCGCCGGCAAACAGCTCCTCATACTGGCTCAGGCCCAGCGCATAGACATAGACATACTCTCCGATCTGCGTCATCCTTGCTGACCAGGAACGGGTATCCTCGCCCGAGCCCGTGGTCCAGAAGGCATAGATCCCTTCTTTTCCGTTGATATAGAGGATCGGCGCGTACCATTCGGCATCGTCCATCGTAAAGTAATACAGCGTATCTTCATCCGCCGGGGTGACACCGATGGCTTCCAGGCAGCGGAGCACAAAGCTCTTCGGGTACAGGTTCATAGCCGGGAACTCCTTCCCGTCCGCTCCCCGTTCCGCGCGGAAACAGAGATCGATGACCTCATGCATTCCATAGGCATCCATATCCTCATACCGATAGGTGCCGTCTTCGGCCAGTTCCGCTTTTTGGGAGACCAGATCCGGCCACACCGAGCGGTTCACAAGATACAGGGGATTCCGTTCCGTCCTCCCCGCAGAGAAAAAGCCGTTGTTTTCCTCTTCATTATAGATACCGCAGAAAGGAAGGTCCTCCGGGAGATCCGTATAATACGTATCGCCTACATAACAGCCGAAATGCATGGGCGCGATCCAGTCGACATAGTCTTTCGCCAGGTCCTTCAGCGGGGCACCGGGGAGATAGACCGTCACATGGTCAGTTCCCTGCAATCCGTACGGTTCTGTATAGACCAGGCGAAGTCCCTCCGAGATCACTTCCGTTCCGGGTTGCTTCGCAAGCTCCGGGTCGTCGTACCGCAGTTCATAGATATAGGGCGCAGTCTCCACGGCATCGGTAAACCGTCCCGAAAACTCACACACATAGGTGGTGCCGCTCTCTTCGTATCCCTCGCCGGTCTCACCGAGGTTGGCATCGGTATACTGACCGGAAAAGCTTCCGTCAGGCTCTACTGTCAGATAGGTCTGCCACGCGCCTGCACCGCTTGTAAACTCAAACTGCCAGTCGGCCATGGCCGCAAACACTTCTTCTTTGGTCAAGGAGCTGCCATAAGATTTCTGTACAGGCCCGGCAGATGCAGCGGTTTCAGCTGCACTGCTGTCCTTGCCCGCTTCTTTGCTTTCGGATTCCTGCGCAGCTTCGGAAGCATCCTGCGCCGTTGTTTCTGCTGTACTTTCACTCAGCGGCTCTTCCGCTTTATTCTCCGCTTCTTTTTCCGTCTTGCTTTCATTCAGGAGATCACTGATCGCATTCTCCGCGGCTTTTGCGGCAGCGGGATCTCCCGGCAGCGTTTCCTGTGCCGCGCTTTGCCCGCTCTTTTGCGACCCGCTGCATCCTGCCGCGAAGACCGCAATACAGCCTGCCGCAGCCAGCGCTGTCACGAGCGCACGATATGATAAACTGATCGGTTTGCCCATCTCTTTGTGATTCTTCATGATTCCAGGTCTCCTCATTCTCTGTCTGGTTCTTGTTCGGGATCTATACGCGCCGCCCGATGTCCGGGGTCCGGAAACTGCCCCATCCGGGCGGATCATTCTCATCTCAGCACACTACCTGGTACACCAGCACCATTAACGGCAGTGTGACAATACACATCAACGTGGTCATGGCACTGATCGCCGAAGCCAGCTCTGCCTTGCCGCCAAACAGGTTCGACATTACCAACACAACGGTAGCTGTGGGCGCCGCGCCTCCCATGACGACTACCATCAGCACTTCACGGAACATATCCGAACGGAATGACAGCCCGGTGATGCGGATGATCAGTATCAGGATCAGCGGGAACAGGATCAGACGCATCAGCGACACGATCAGGTAGCGGACATTCATGAAGACGCTTCTTAAATCGATCCCGGCCATCAGCATGCCGGTCAGCAGCATGGAAAAAACACCGATGGAGCTCGATACGCTGGCGATGGTATCAGATAAAATTCCCGGAAGCGGGATCCTGAGACAGAAGAACAGGATGCCCGCAAAGACCGAAAGGATCGCCGGATTCAGCAGGATCTTTCTCCATTCCGGCCGAAACTGTCCGGAGATCAGCATCGGGATGTGCAGCCAGGCGAAGATCGTATTGGCTGCCAGAAAAGGAACCGAATAAAACACGTACTCCGGTCCCAGAAGGCTGTTGATCAGGGGGATCAGCAGGTTGCCGCAATTGGTATAGGCCAAACAGGCCTGCTCCGTGCTGTCCGCATGGAATGACGAACGGCCCAAAGCCCAGGCAACCAGGATAAACAGAAACTGTGATGCGAAACCGCCTGCCATAGCCAAAAGGAACGCATGAAAACGTTCTGTTGTAAACGGCATCAGGAATGAGCGGAACACCATGCACGGGATCAGCACATACATCATCAGCGATGAGATCAGCGGGATCTGCTCTTCCCTGGCAATATGTGCCTTGCGGGCAGCATAACCCATCATCATGATCAATGCCATGGAAACGATCTTTTCAAAAAGAAGGATGCTCAACTCCATATGCATAAGCTCCTGACAAAAAAGTCAACAAACACTATAATTAATCGATCCTCGTGTCGCCCCAGAAAAAGACCGCGACTGTGCCCGGTCCGGTATGACTGCCGATCGTTGTCCCGATCGGAAAGATCTGTACGGGGCCCTCCAGCTTCGGGAATGTCTCTTCGATCAGATCCGCCACTTCCTTTGCATCTTCCATGCAAAGCGACTGGCTGATAAAACATTTCCCGCTGTATTCCCTGCCTCCCTCGGCATGCATTACCATCTGTTCTACGATACGCTGGATGACTTTTTTCTTGCCGCGGATCTTTTCCCGCGGGATCAGCCTGCCCTCATTGCTGACATTGAGAAGCGGACAGATATTGAGGACCTGGCCGATGAATCCCGCTGTTTTGGATATACGGCCCCCGCGAATATAATAGGTCAGATCCGTAGAGAAAAACCAATGCTGCAGACGGAGCTTTTCCCTCTCGGCAAAATCACGGACAGCATCGATATCGGCCCCTGCTTCCTGCATATCCTTCAGTTTGTCCACCAACAGCCCATAGCCGCTGGAGGCGCCCAGGGAATCGACGATGCAGAGCTTTCTTTCCGGATACCGATCCCGGAGGATCCCTGCAGCCAGATGCGCTGAATTATAGGTCCCCGATATTCCGCTGGAAAGGCAAATGTGGAGGATGTCCTTCCCCTCTTTAAGATAAGGTTCAAAAAACAGTTCATACTCGCCTGCGGTTACCTGGGAGGTCTTCGTTTCCGCTCCCTCTGCCATTCTTTTGAACAGTTCCTCCGGCGTAACGGTGCGCCCCATATCGTCCGGATACTCCAAACCATTCATCTCGAAATGGAAACAAACGTAAGGTATGCCTCTTTTCTCCATATATTCGTTGGAAAGATCCACCGTGGAACTGCAGCTGATTACAAAATCATTCATTTTATCTACTTTACCTGACAGCACTTACTGCTGCGCGGCCGAAACAGAAAAATACGCTTCGATCTCTTTCTTCGACGCTGCTGCGGAACCCTGCGCAAACCCATCCCTGCCGCCGCCCCGGCCGGAAAGCGCCCCGTTCATCTCCCTGACCTTCGCCATGACCTCCTTCGGATCGGCGTGCTGGTCAAGATAAGCATATTTATAATCCCGTCCTTCACCGGCAAACAGGACACAGCGTCCGCCGCAGCGCTCCGCGATCATCACACAGAGCTTCCGTACGTTGTCGGGTGTCATCGGCTCACGAATAAGCAGTATGTCGCCGGCACCTCTGTATTCGTCTGCAAGCCGCTCAAAGTAATATCCCTCCAGCTCCGAGATCTTCATCTTGGCATCGATCAGTTCCTGTTTCTGCTTCTGATAGACAGCAGCTGTCTTGTCGAGGCTTGACGCCATTGCAACGCTGACCTGATGGTTCTGCTCCCAATTCATGCTGAGAAAGTCAAACGCGCGCTTTCCGCAGAGCAGTTCGATGCGGGTCCCCTTGCTGAATTTCTGGGAGCCGATGAATTTGACCAGTCCGACCTGGCCGCTCGTCATCACATGGGTGCCGCAGCAGGCACAGATATCCGCACCGGGGAAGGAAGTGATGCGCACATCCCCGGTGAGTTCTTTCTTGCTCCGGTACTCCAGTGCCTTCAGCTCCTCCGGTGTCGGCCACAGGATCTGCAGAGCGTGATCCTCCCAGATATAACGGTTCGCCGCTTCCTCCAGCTCTGCGAGCGCAGCCCTGGAGACCTCCGCGTTATAATCGATGACGACCGTATCCTTTCCCATATGGAAGCCGACATTGTCGCAGTGAAAACGGCTGCAGATCATGCCGCTGACGATATGCTCGCCGCTGTGCTGCTGCATATGATCGAAACGGCGTTCCCAGTCGAGCTGTCCCCGGACTTTCATTCCTTCATCCAGCGGACCATCGCAGTAATGCAGGATCGTGCCCTCCTTTTCATGCACATCCATGACCCGGCGCACGATGCCCTCTCCGGTCGAGAGAGTCCCTTCATCCGCCGGCTGTCCGCCGCCCTCGGGATAAAAAGCTGTCCGGTCCAGTTCGACCAGCCAGCTCTTTTTCTTTTCATCGAAAGAAGAGTTCAAGACAACTGCCTCGAACTCTTTCATGTATACATTTTTATAAAAAAGTTTCTCAGTGATCATGCCGTAATTATAAACTCCCGCCTTGTGTAATACAAGCATTTTTACATTTCCGCTAGGCAGGCACGGATCAGTCCGGAGAACTTCTCCGCGGCTTCTGCAGCTGCTTTCGTCACCTCATCGCCTGACAGCGGCTGCGGAAGTACACCTGCCGCCATGTTGGTCAGGACGGTGATACCCAGTACTTCCATGCCGCAGTGCGCTGCCACCGTTGCTTCGGGCACGGTACTCATA
>JAEEGL011483540.1_pt1 | contig 17391 bp, 18 predicted proteins | sample 9134231 | NCBI WGS metagenome assembly JAEEGL01 (sample SAMN16246548, study PRJNA631951) | gut metagenome | biome: gut microbiome; feature: rumen; material: fiber-attached | host: Bos | place: Iran: Karaj | collected 2018-10
TGATAGGACCTTACAAAAAGCAGGAATCAATTTAGCAGTTAATTTAGAAAATGTAACTAAGTTTGTCGATGATAACCAAATGCACGACTGGGGCAGACCTTCAGTATATGCTATGGCTTCAAAAGAAATCATAAAGGGAGTTGGAGAAAACAGATTCAATCCTCTAGGAAATGCAAAAGTTGAAGAAGCTATCGCAATTGCTTTAAGAAGTGTTGAAATATTTGGCAAATAATGAATTTGAGAGCCGAGAAAATTAAAAATCTCGGCTCTGACTATATCGCAATCTTTTGATATTCTGTTCAAACTGAATATAGAATTTTAGAGTATTGATACTACTACAAAAGGTAATATTTAGAAGTTATATAAGTATCGTCTTTTGTGTGTAAAATAATTAAAAACTTGCAAAAATATAGAGATTAGATTGAAAAACACACGAAAGCGTGTCGCACAATTTAATCTCTATTTTTTTATGAAAAATTGCTTAAAATAGGGGTATTCTTGCTTTGCACATTTGAGTAATTATTAGAAATCAAATAATAATATATGTAGGATGTGCGATATGAAAAAGGAGGTAAAAAATATGCGAATGTATTATACAAAACCAGAGTTAAAAGATTTACCACAAGGAGCAAGAATTGCCTTTGTACGACAATTTAGGAAAATAACACAAGATGATATAGTTCAGAAAACATTTTTTAAATTGAGTTTTATATTATTTTATAGTATGATACACATGGTGATAAAAATGGATAAAATTTTTACTTTTGTTGTTAATAAAGAAAATAAATTGTTACTACTACGAGGTAGTCCAAATGACCCTCAATTTCATAAATCTTTTTGGTATGTTGTTACAGGTGGAAGAGAAGACTTTGATAAATCATTAAAAGATACTGTTATGCGTGAAATTAAAGAAGAGACGAATCTTGAAACGATTAAAACTAAATATTTAAACTGGATTTTTAAATATCATTCATTAGGTGAGCTTTGCACAGAATATGTGTTTATTACATGGGTAGAAGAACGGGAATGTAATACTTAATGAAGAGAGTATTGATTATAAATGGTTTACAAAAGATGAGTTTATAGAAATGATTGAATGGAATGATAATAAAGAAATACTTAGAAAAGTTGTTGATTATGCCTTAGATGGAAAAAAGTATTTTAAAAAAACTAAAGTTCAAGTATATGAATAATATGAGTGATGTTTAATGAAACATGTCATAGAAAAATAGTATTTGCCATCCTGCTTTGCAGTAACACGAGCGGCTATAGCTGAAGAGGAATAAGAATATGTAATCATAGCGGCGACCTGCGGTCGCCATGGAGCCTTACTTTAGTAAGGCTCTTTTTTATTACACATTTTTGTAAAAAGTGTGGCATAATACATATTTTACTAAAAATGTTGGTTGTATATATTTATGTATAATAATATAATGACATTAGATTAAGAAATGGGAGGTATTTTGATGGAATATAAAGATAAGAAAAGTATTGTTATTTATTTTTCAAGGGCGGATGAGAATTATTTTGGTGGATCTATGAGATATGTTGATAAAGGCAATACGGAAGTAATTGCAGAATTTATTAAAGATATAGTAAATGCAGATATGTTTAAAGTTGAACCTTTGGAACCATATTCAGCAGATTATTTGCAGTGTATTGAAGAAGCGAAAGTAAGAACAAGAAATCACAATGCTCCAATAAAAGAAGCAGTACCAGACATTTCTTCTTATGAAGTAGTTTATATTGGTTCTCCTGTATATTGGGGAGGTATGCCAGAAGAATTGTTTACTGCACTTAAAGATTTAGATTTTACAGGAAAGACTATTAGACCATTCGTTACTCATGAAGGTTCTGGTTTATCTAGCATTCCAAGTCAATTAAAAAGTATTTGCAAAGGAGCTACAGTTGTGGATGCAATAGCAATTACTGGTTCTACAGTTAATGGAGCAAAAAGTAAAATTGAAAATTGGATATAGGAGTGAAGCTATTGAAGAAATTTAGAATCTTAATAGATATTACAATGTATATTCTGTTTGTATTGCTGATGGGACATCATATTATTGATGGATTACCGCATGAAGTATTGGGAACAATATTATTTATTTTATTTATTACCCATAATATTTTGAATTATAAGTTTTATAAATCTATTTTCAAAGGGAAATATACTCCTAAAAGAATTTTTACCACGATTATAGACATCTTATTTGTACTAATAATGCTTGGCATGATAATAAGTGTAGTAATGATTTCAAAGGAAGTATTTGCTTTTCTGAATATTGAAAGAAATACTATCGGAAAGCTTATGCATATGTTTAATCAAAGCTGGGGATTTATTATAATGTCAATTCATGTAGGAATGCATGTGATACCAATAATTTCAAAAATAAAAGAAAAAAATTAGAAAGTATTTTTTATTTTGTTTGTTATTAGTACATTATATGGAGCGTATTGTTTTTATAAAATGAATTTTATAAATGATATGTTCTTATTAAACCATTTTAAAATGTATAACTATGAAGAACATCCAGCTATATTCTATTTACATACAGTATTTTCAAGTATGCTTATGATAAATATAGTTTATATATTATCAAATATTAAAAGGAGGAAGAAATAATGAAAAAATTAGCAGTATTATTAGTATTTTTAAGTATGATGATTACACTTGTTGGGTGTGGAGAGCCTAAAAACAATGAGATAGTTGAGCAACCAAATCAAGAGCAAGAAATTATAGAAAATGGTACTAAAGAAGTAATAGAAAATATAGAAGAAAGACAAGAAGTAAATACATCCAGCGAAAATGTAGTTGAAAATCAAGAAGGAGTTACACCAAAAGAAGAACAACAAGAAACAGTAGAAACTGTTTCGAATGATACGGAAACTAAAATAGAAGAAGTGACTCCAGAAAAAACAGTCATAGAAACACCAACAAATGAAAAGAAAAATCTAATAGCTTTCTTTTCAAGAGCAGATGAAAACTATAATGTTGGAACAGTTGATGTTGGAAATACTGAAATAATGGCAGGTTTTATTAAAGACTATTTAGGAGATAAAGCAGATACATTTAAAATTGATCCAGTAAAAGCTTATCCTGCAAACTATAAAGAATGTACAGAAGTTGCAACAAAGGAATTAAATGATAATGCAAGACCTGAATTTAAAAATGTGAATAGTTTAGATATATCAAAATATGACACTATTATACTGGGCTATCCAATATGGTGGGGCGATGTTCCTATGATAATTAATACATTTTTAGAAAAGTATGATTTTACAGGAAAGAATGTATATCTGTTCAATACTCATGAAGGCTCTGGAAATAGTGGAACATATAGAAGTATTAAAAATAAATTATCAACTGCAAATGTTAATACCGATGGACTTGCAATTACAGGAAAAACAGCTAGAGAGGAAAGCTCAAGAAGTACGGTTAATGATTGGCTTAAAGATTTAGGACTATAACTTGTTGAAACTAAAGAAGACTTACACATTATGTGTAAGTCTTTTTTATTATTTTAGGATTTTTTCAATTCCAGGTTTAATTAGATTTGAAGCTAGCTTAATGACAATTGGGGACAACCCTTTTTGACGTAACATAATATGATTTTAAGAGATAAAACTATTCAGTAAGGATGGTTTTGTCTCTTTTTTTATCAATTTGGGACAAAAATTTTTGAAAAAGACTAAAAATGTAGAATTGCTAATTATCATATGGTACATTAATAGTTAATGATAGCTTTATTATAGAATTAAAAGAGACATCTTTGTTATGTTAGTATTTTGAGTATAATTTAGTATTAAGGTGTGGTTATGAAAAAAATATATGTTTTTATGGTACATTTGCCTTCCATTGCGAATAAGTGTTCATATATTTTTACAGGATTTAAGTATACGCATATTTCTATCTGCTTAGATAATGAATTTAAAAAGTTTTATGCTTTTCAAGTAAAAAACATAAGAACTCCACTAGTTGGTGGTTTTATGCAAGAAAATGAATCATTTTTTTTCCAAGCTAAAAATGTTACATCATTGGAGGAATTAGTATTTGAACTTCCTGTTACAGATGAGGAGTATATTAAAGTGTCTAATTATGTTACCTCAATAAAAGAAGATAAAGAATACATATTTAATTATGTTTCTTCTTTATTTATGTTTTTAGTCGGAGGAATAAAAGTATATAAAGCATTTCATTGCTGTGAATTTGCTTGTGAGGTTTTAAATAATATAGATAGTATCGAATTCCCTAAGAAAATATATAAGATGCATCCAAAAGATTTATATAAATCATTATTAAAATTTGAGCACTATAAGAAAACCATTAACATCAATGATTATGAATTTGATGATAATAATATTTTTTTTAAACAACTTAAGGCAATTAGCGTTATAAAAAAATCATATTATAGTGTAACAGAATGTATAATTAGAGCTATTTTAAAAAGACCAAGAAAAAACTATAATTATTGCAAATTGAATTATGATGATAGCGATGTATGGTTAAGTAATTAAAAAAACAACGGTGATATTATGAGTAAAATATATGATTGTATAAAGTATTATAGTAATAATTATCCTAATAATATTTCTTTTACATATAGAGAATTTAATAATTATAAAAGCATAAATTATAAACAACTTTTAAGTTATATCGATAGCATTTCTGAATTTTTAAGTAGTTATAAAGATAAAACAATAGCTATTATTGGCAGTAATAAAATTGAATATTCAATCTGTTTATTATCAGTTATTTGTAACATTGGAAATGCTTTTTTAATTGATAAAGAACTTGAAAAAAAAGAAATTGAGAAGTTGTTTCTACAGAAAAAACCAGACTTGATAGTTGTTGATGATGAGTTTAATAATTCATTTCCTGATATAAAAACTATAAAGTTTAGTGATATTAAAAACAAAATGTATAAAGATACTAAATTTGAATATAATGCTTCTTTTTCTGGAAATTTGATACTTCATACATCTGGAACAACAGGAGATGCTAAATGTGTTTTGCTAAATGAAGACAATTATTTTGGTGTTATAAAAGAACTTAATGAAAAATGGAATGTTACAATGGAGGAATCTTGCTTATTAATAATTCCTCTATATCATATATATGCTTTAACAAGTTTATTTCATGGTTTATATGCTGGTATAAATAATATATTAGAATGGGATTATAAAAAGATTTCAGATGTATTAAGAAGTACAAAACCTCATTTGTTTATGGGTGTTCCATTAATGTACAATAAAATAAAGGACTATATACTTGAAAAAAATGAAAAGAAAGTAAAGTTTGCAATTACAATTTCTAATTTTTTACTAAAAATGAATATTGATATTAGAAAAAAGCTGTTTAAAGAGATACACAATTATTTTGGTGGATATTACACTTTTGGCTGTTCAGCAGGCAGTTTTTTACCATATGAAACTAATAAATTTTTTAATGATGTTGGGTTACCAATATATAATGTTTATGGAATGACAGAAACATCAGGACCAATTGCAATAAACTATAAAAACCATAATGATTATATGTCTGTTGGCGAAATACTTGACATCAATAGAGTTTCAATTACAAATAAAAATAGTGAAGGCATTGGTAGTATTTGTGTCAGTGGGAAAAATGTCTTTAGTGGATATTTGGATGATACAAAACATTATTCTATTGAGGATTATTTTGATACTGGAGATCTAGGATATATAAAGAATAATCGTTTATATGTTGTTGGAAGAAAGAAAAACATTCTAATTGGTGAGAATGGAAAAAATGTATCGCCTAAAGATATAAGTCAAAAAATATTAAAAAATAATAAAATACATGATTGTAATGTTATAATGGAAGACAATAAACTAATAGCATTAGTAAATTCAGAATTATCTGATAAAGAATTAAATTCATATATTAATAAAGTTAATAACAAATTACCTAAGTATAAAAAGATATTCGAAATTCGAAACACTAATAAAAGAATCAAGTAGGTGAAATATGGAAATTGTTGCGGTGAAAACTAATAAACAAAAGAAAGAATACATAAAGTTTATTTATGATTTATATAAAGATGATAATTCATATTGCGATATGAATTTAATATTTGTTAAAAACTTTTTGTATCAAAAAGATGCATATTCAAAAAGGTGCACAGTTAAACCTATAATGATATATGACGATAAAGAAGTCAAACTTGAATGTATTTATGTGATTGATGAAACTAATGAAATAAAATTGTCATTCATAGAATTCAAAAAAGATAGCTTAATATATTTAAAAGAATTGTTGAAATATTCTAAAGAACTAATGAAAGAGTATAGTCGAGAAAAAGTTGTTGTTGGAGTTAACGGACAAATTAGTTATGGACTTGGAATATTAACAAACAATTATAATAGAAAATTTGAGTTTAATTCGAATTACAATTTATCATATTACACAAAAGAAATGGATGAAGTTTTTCCTGTTATAAAAAGAGCATATTCGTACGAATATAATGCTAAAAATAGTTTGTCATTATTTGACAATAGTATGTTGGATGATATATATAATCATTATGAATTTAGATTTCTCAATATGAAACATTTTAAAAAGGATATGTTAATTTTTGGAGAATTATGTCATGAATGTTTAAAAACAACAAACTACTATTCTAAAAAAACTCCTTATGAAATGTACGAATTAATGAAAAAAATGAAATTTATTATGAAAAAGGAAGAAATCATATTTGTATTGAAAGATGGTAAAGAGATAGGCTTTGTATATACTCATCCAGATTATGCAGAGTTATTTAGTAGACCAAAATTAAACTATTTTACATTTTATATAAGATATTTATTTCAAAAAACAAGTAACGTCATTTATAACATTATTTGTGTATTGCCAGAATATCAAAAAAGTGGTCTTGCTGTAGCATTAATACATAAATCAATTATGATGAGAAAAATTAAATATCCAAATGGAGTATCTTCGTTTATTTTGGAAGATAATATTCAATCTACTGCACTATGTAGAAAATTGTCGACTGGTATAAATAAAGAATTTCATTTATATGAAATAAACGGTGATTAAAATGTATAAAAAAATTGAAAATGCTAAAGAACTACCGAAAGAGTGGGATAGTTTGTGTAAAAATAATATTTATATGTCACGTTCTTTTATGGAATTTATGGAGAAGGTTAATTATTGCAATCAATCGTATCATTTATTCTATAAAAATGGAAAATTGTATACATGTTTTATGATGTTTGAAAGAAAGTTTAATTTATTCATTTTTACAAAATATAAAATCAATGTTCCAATGAAATTTATTTATCTACCATTATCTGTTTCGCATCCAAGTATTGTATGGAGTGAACAAAAGCAAGAATTAACTGAGGTCTTACAAAAAATGAAAGGAATAAAGATAATAATAAATGTAGATAAAGAAGAATTAAAAGGGTTTTCAAAAGGTCATTATTTGCCTATATGCATTCTAGAGAATAAATGGAAAAACTGGGATGAATATATTAATAGTATGAGAGCTAGTTACAGAAGAAGAATAAATCAGGCTTTAGAAAAAGGAAAAAGTATTGAATATGAATTATTAAAAGATAACAAAGAGTTTAAAGATGAATGGTATAATTTATATGAACAAGTCTTTAATCATTCAGAGTATTCATTAGAAAAACTAACACCAGATTTCTTTAGAAACAATATTTCAAAAACTATATTATTAAAAATAAATCATAATGTTGAAGCTTTTGTTCAACTAATTGAAGACAAGAAAAATGATATGCTTATATTTGAATTTTGTGGATATAATTATGAGATTGCACATGAATATGATATTTATTATAATATGCTTGCTACTATAACAAAATATGCTATTGATAAAAAATTCAAATATATTCAATTTGGACAAACTGCTTATGATGCTAAAATGAAATTTGGTGCTAAGATGTATTATAATTATTATTTGCTTTCTCATAGTAATAAGTTCATTAATTGGTTAATTAAGAGACACAACAGCTTTCTACAATATAAAGTTCAAGACTATAGTTTTAATGTATTTAAGGAGGAAAAGAATGAAAGTAATGCTAGTAAGACCAAAGCCTGACAGAAGATCTTTAGGATTAACTGATTTGATGCATTGTGAACCTTTGGATATGGAATATGTCGGAACTTTAACTAAATCATTAGGACATGATGTTTTATTAGTTGATTTACAAGTAGATAGAAGAAATCTTAAATACTATTTAAAAAAGTATAATCCAGATATAGTAATGTTTACATCGTATCTAATACATGTTAATGTTATTAAAAAATATAGTGATGTAGTAAAAAAGTATAATAATTGTATTGTTACTGCTGTAGGTGGAACTCAATCAGAAGTTACTCCTGAATTATTTGAATATAAAAATATAGATTACATTATAGGAATGAATGGGTTGAAAAATATTGAAATTTTATATGAGACGATAGAAAAAAATGAAAAACCGCAATTTATTCACGATAAAATTGATAAAAGCTATGAGTTACCAATAGTGGATAGAACAATTACTGATAGATATAGAAAAAAATACTATTATTCTTATAGAATGCCTTGTGCATTACTAAAAACATCTTTTGGATGCCCATATCACTGTAGCTTTTGCTTTTGCACCAGAATAACAAATTATGAATACTATGTTAGAGATTTAGAACCCGTTATAAAAGAAATTATGGATTTAAAAGAAAATTCAATTTTTATTGTTGATGATAACTTCTTGGTTGATAGTGAAAGAATAAAAGTATTTTGTGAATTATTGGATAAAAATAATATACATAAGAATTTTTATTATTCTGCAAGAGCAGATTATATAGCAAATAATGAAGATATTATAAAATTACTTGCTGACCATGGCTTTGACACTGTCTTTGTTGGACTGGAATCTTTTAAGCAAAGTGATTTAGACAATTTTAACAAACATAGTGATATTAAAATGAGTGAAAAAGCATCAGAAATATTAGCAAGAAATAATGTTGAATTACATGCTTCTGCTATAGTTGGTAGAGACTGGGATAAAGAAGATTTTAAAAACTTTTCAAAGTGGTTACATACTATTAAATATAGATATATTAATTTTATGTCAGTTTGCCCATTACCTGGCACTGATATATGGGATAAATTTAAATCACAATTATTATTTAAAGAAGATGAATATGAAAAGTTTGATTTTATGCACGTAATGTTAAGGCCAACAAATTTAAAAACGAGTCAGTATTACATTGAAATACTAAAAATCTATTTTAGAGTAACAGCAAATATTAGAAATTTGTTTTATATAATTAAAACGTGTAATTTTAAGGTTGGTATGATGACAGTGTATGGCTTACTTAGAATAATATTTAGATACATAGGGTATAGTATTGTATATAGAATAAAAGGTGATTAAATGAAAGTAATGCTAGTAAGACCAAAGCCACATAAGAATTCATTAGGACTTGCAGACTTGATGACATGTGAACCAATTGAACTTGAGTATGTTGCAGCACTTTGCAAAAATTTAGGACATCAGGTAATAATAGAAGATATGATTTTAGAAAGAAAACCACTAGATAATTTGGTTAAAGAATATGAACCTCAACTTGTAATGTTTACAGCATATATTACACATGTAAATGTCATTAAGCATTATGCTGATTTAGTTAAGAGCGTTAATAAAAGGATTATTACAGCTGTAGGTGGAGTACATAGTGAAGTATTACCAGATGATTTTAAATATAAAAATATAGACTATATTATTGGAATAAACGGTATGCAAAATACGGAAATCCTTTTAGATGCGATTGAAAAAAATATAAAGCCTATATTTAAACATGACAAAATTGACAAAAACTATAAATTGCCAATGCCAGATAGAAACAGTACTGCTAGATACAGAAAATTTTATGACTATGCTTATCATGTCCCTTGTGCATTATTAAAAACATCGTTTGGTTGTCCGTATAATTGTAAGTTTTGTTTTTGTGTTCAAATAACCCAAAATCAATATTATGAAAGAGAACTTGAACCTGTAATTGAGGAATTGAAGCAAATAGAAGAACCTAATGTATTTATTGTAGATGATAATTTCTTAGTTAATCGAAATAGAATTATAATATTTTGTGATTTGTTGGATAAGAATAAAATTAATAAAAAATTTATTATATTTGGTAGAGCTGACTTTATAGTAAAAAATCCTGACATGATAAAATTGCTTAGTGAACATGGGCTTGATGCAGTTTTTGTTGGAATCGAAAGTTTTAAACAAAGTGATTTAAATGATTTCAATAAAAAGACCGATGTAGAGACAAGTGAAAAAGCATCCGAAGTATTATATAAATATAATGTTGATTTATATGCAGGAGCTATTGTTGGACCTGATTGGGATAAAGCAGATTTTAAGAACTTTGCTAAGTGGATTAGAAAAATGCATATTAGATATGTCAATCTACAACCTTTAGTACCTCTTCCTGCAACACCAATATATGATGATTACAAAGGACAACTACTATTAAAGCGAGAAGAATATGAAAAATGGGATTTAACCCATTTGGCAATTATGCCTACTAAATTGACACCTTCTCAGTATTATTTTGAAATAATAAAAGGCTATTTTAGAACAACTGCAAGTATTAGTTCATTAAGATATATTAGAAAAAAATGTGGAATTAAAGTAGAGTGGAAGTGCTTTAAGGGTGCAATGAAAATGTTATGGCATTATATAAAAATGATATGGGAATATAGAGGCGTTAAAAAATATGAAAAAGAAGAAAATTTTGTTAATTCAACCAACCATATATGATAATAATCACTTACTTGTAAAAAAAGATAGGTTATTTTTTATAGGACTTACTATGCCACTTTTAGCTGCAGAGTGTGGTGATGATTGGGATGTTCAAATATGTATTGAGACAATAGAAGATATTCCTTGGGACACAGACATTGACTTAATTGGAATAGGTAGTATGGGGCATTCTATAATTAGAGGTATTGAAATAGCCAAAGAGTTTAAGAAAAGAGGAAAGACAGTAGTAATGGGTGGATATATGGCAAGCCTTGTATCAGAGGAAGTTAAACAATACTGCGATTGTATAATGATTGGTGATGCAGAGGGCTATTGGAAAGATATGTTAAACGATTATTTAAATGATGAATTAAAACCGTTTTACATGAAGAAAATTGATAAACTGTCAACGCCATTACCTAAATATGAATTGGTTACTTGTAAAAAAATTGGAGATTTTTTACCAGTTCAAGCAGGAAGAGGATGTCCTAATAGTTGCTCTTTTTGTTCAATAGCATGTTTGTATAAAGGAAAGTACTTGAGAAGAGAAATACCTGAGGTTATAAGAGATATAAAAAAGGTAAAAGAATTAGGATTTAAAAAGTTCCTTTTAATAGATGATAATATTTTATCTGATAAAAAGTATACTATGGATTTGTGTAATGAAATAAAAAAATTACATATGACATGGTATAGCCAATGTTCTATTAAATTAGCTGAGGATCCTGAATTATTAAAATGTGTGGTTGATAGTGGGTGCATTTGTTTAAGCTTTGGTTTGGAATCAATAACACCTGAAAATCTAAAGAAAATAAATAAAGATTGGGAGAATCCGGTTGAGTATAGTAGAATGGTTAAAACAATAATCGATGCAGGAATAGATGTTGCAACAGAAATGATGATTGGACTTGAAGATGATACTGTTGAAAGTATAAAAGCGACAGCTCAATTTGTTATAGATAATAAAATAACAGCTCCTAAGTTTTACATTATTACTCCAGTTCCTGGAACTCCATTTTTCGATGAAGTAAAAGATAGTGACGAGCTTGTTAATAAAGATATATATACATATAGTCCATCTGGTCCAGCGGTTAAAAATAGTACACATTTAAGTGCAAAAGAAATAGATGAAATGTATTGGTGGTTATATAACGAGGTATATTCAATAAAAAATATATTCAAAAGAATTATTTTTTGTAAAAGCTTTTTAAAACACCCAGCGAGATCGCTATTTAATTTAGGTGTCAATTTCTTTTACAGATACCATATAAAACATAATATTGCACCAATTATTATTTAGATTAATTTCAATTGCATCCCTGTTTTGCTGTAACACAAGCTGCAATAGCTGAGGAAAAATAAGAATAATTCGATGACGTGTGTCATCTTAGCGGCGACCCGCGGTCGCCACAGAGCCCCATTTATGAGGCTTTTTTTGCGTTCAAAGTATTGCCACGTATCTTTTATAATGTGATATAATGATAATAGAGATGGATTAATAAATAGGAAGGATTGTAAATTATGAAAAAAGACAATGGTAATTTTAAACTAATCGTAGTGTGAATGAGTGAGTTTGGGACTCATTCTTTATACCATTTTATTCTTAATTATAATTGACACAGAATTAGTCTAAGGAATAAAATTGTTTTGTTACAAAAAACATAGAAAGGAAGAAAAATATGAAAAAATTATTATTAATAATGTTAGCAGTTATGGTTGTACTTGCTTTGGCGGCTTGTGGAGAAAAGCAGAATAACGAAGAACAAGCTCAGAATAATGTGGTAGAGAGTCCAGCACAAAACAATAATGAGAACACTTCTCCAGCTACACAGCCTGCTACATCAGAAGGCTCAAAGTCTGCTAAAGATGGTACAATAACATTAAATAAGGCTGATATAGCTGTTGTAGTTAATGGTACTCCTGTTCCAATGCCGTTTAAATTGCCTCAACTAGAAGCTGCTGGTGTTCCTGCAGATGATACTCGTAGTGAAATTAAATTGGGCGCTGGAGATATTTTTTCAGCAAATCTAAGTTTAGATGATAATGGCGATTATTTGCTTATTCCAGCTTATCAAAACTTAGGAGATTCTGAAATCAACATTACTGAAGCAGAAGCTGAGGAAATTACTATGACATCTTATGCAGATGAACCTGTAGATCAAGGAGTATCAATTTTGGGTGTTACTTTTGGAATGGCAAGAAAAGATGTTAAAGCTCTTCTTGGTGAGCCTTCTTCAGATAGCGGTAGTTATTTAGAGTGGCATCTTGAAATACCAGAAATGGCATATGCAGGTACACTTTCTTTATATGTTACCGAAGATGCTGACGATGCAGGTGTTTCTCAAGTAAATATGGTTGTTTTTGAAAAATAACATATAGAGCAAGTTGATATGTTTTTCTTGCTCGATAACTTATATTAAGATAGATATGATAGGTTAAATATTTTGAGCAAAATTATCTTAACAGATGGTTTTGCTCTTTTTTCTTCTTATCAAAATCTAAATGGAATGGTTGTGCATTTGGGGCAAGTTTATGATATAATATCGTCGATAATAGTGCAGTTTATGTTATTTTATCAATTATTAATTTGTTATTTTAGGGAGGTTTTATAATGTCGATTTATGATTATAAAGTTAAAACAAGAAACGGAGAGGAAAAGTCTTTAGAAGATTATAAAGGAAAAGTGTTAATTATTGTTAATACTGCAACAGGATGTGGCTTTACACCACAATATGAAGGACTAGAAAAATTATATAAAGAATATAAAGAAAAAGGTCTTGAAATTTTAGATTTTCCTTGTAATCAATTTGGAAGTCAAGCGCCAGGAACTGATGATGAAATACATAACTTTTGTACTTTTAAATATAATACATCTTTTGATCAGTTATCTAAAATTGAAGTTAATGGAGAAAATGAACATCCTTTATACACATTTTTGAAAAATGCAATAACAGAAGATGTTATAGATGGTATAAAGAATAAGATGGCTATGGGAGCAATTGAAAAAATTAGCACTACTTGTAAAAAAGATGGAGATATTAAATGGAATTTTACAAAGTTTTTGGTAGATAGAGAAGGCAATGTTGTTGAAAGATATTCTCCAACTTTTAAGCCAGAAGATATGGAAGAAAAGGTTAAAGAATTATTATAAAGATATGAAAGGTTGCAATGCTATGAAAAGTGTTATTTTAATAGTATTAAGTCTAAATTTAGTGTTTGGATTACTGGCTTGTGACAAATTAGGCGGAACATATGGTAGTGGTGATTACAGTATTCCATCCCAAATAGAAAGAGATATATCTACAGTTGTACCATATGCAAATTTGGTAGATGATAATGTGGCTGTTGAAGGTGATGAAAACGGTTTAAACATAGATAAAGACGCTTTTGATTATGCAGAAAAAGCCTTAAAAGAAACGAGTGAGTTAGCGATGGAAGACGAAAAAGAATTTATAATAGAAGTGAATGATAAAGAACTTTTAGTTAAGGTTGAAGATAATTCATCTTCTAAGGCATTAATTGAAAAGCTAAAGGAGGGTGACATAAGTATTGATGCCCATGATTATGGTAATTTTGAAAAAGTTGGTTCACTAGGATTTGAGCTTCCTAGAAATGATGAGCAAATTACAACAAAAGCAGGAGATGTAATTCTATATCAAGGCACAGAGATTACTATTTATTATGATACCAACTCCTGGAATTTCACAAAACTGGGTGAAATAACTAATATAGAAGGAAAAGAATTGAAAGAACTTTTGGGAGATGGAAATGTTACCTTAACATTAAGACTAAAGAAGTAAAATAATACAAATATTTTTACTAGGCAAGTAATTCTTGCCTAGTTTTTGTTTCGAAAGAAATAAAATAATAATATTTATAAAATAACTTTTCTTATACGCTAGATTAAATTTTATTTACATTATCTTGAATAGTTAGCAAAACAAGTAAATAATTGATAAAATTATTTTACAATTATGTTAAGAATAATTTAATGATACGAACTTAGATCAACCGACTATTTGGTTTTGTAATTAAAAATGAGACTAGAGAAATCTAGTCTTTTTATTATATAAATATGATATAATAGAATAGGATTTGTAGTAATAAGATAATCAAACACTAATTATTAATTGTATTAAAGTATTGTATAAAAAGAAGTGGGAGGATTTTACATGCAAAAATGTAATTATTGTGGATACGTTACAAAATATAGCTTAGATAAATGCCCGTCGTGTGGAGCTACACAATATACGAAACTAGACAATTTTAGTCAATATGAAGTCGAAAGAACACCAAACATAAAATATAGAAATTTAATTAAACCATCTACATTTAAGCATTTAAAGTTAAATGTAGTTGTTTCATTGGTTTTAATTACTTTTTTGGTTTTTTTATCTTTATCAATTGTAAATGGGTTAATCGTTGGAATTACAAATGATAATTTTGTTTATTTATTTACATGCCTTACGTATTTTCTTTGCATAATTCTTCCACTAATAGGGATGAAAAGCAAAATAATAGTGGGTGTATCACTGGTGCTTTATTATATACTACTATGCAAATTTGTTTCAAAAGGTCTATCTATATATGGGGAAACAATATTTGTTTACTCGTTTCACATTCCTTTCAATCTTTTAACAGCAATTGCTTCATCTTATTGCTTGGCTGTATTTCCTAGTATTGTTAGAAGTGCTTCTGAAAAAACACATTTTAACAGTCTAATAGATAATGGAATACTTATTAAAAACTTAAATTATACTACTAGAAAAGATAGAAAGAATTCTAATTTAATAAAGTTGGTTGTTAAATATATCACTAAAGATAATGTTGAATTTGAACTAGAAAGCAAGCAAAGTTTTTATAAATTACCTAAGGATAATACAGTTGATTTGCTAATTGACAAAACCGACTTTAATAATTATTTTATAGATTTTGAAATTAACTGATGAATGGAGAAATAATATGACTATATGCAAGAAATGTGGAAAAATATTTTTCAATAAAGTTGATATTTGTGATGTATGCGGATCTGTTGACTTTAATTCAAGTAACGAAGTCAGTCTTTTAGACTATGAATGTCAAAATTGCAAAAGTATGTATAAAAACAAAATTGATATCTGTCCTAATTGTGGTTCAAAAAAAATAAGTGAAGTAGGTTCTGATAGGAAAATAATTTCATCACCTGGGAAGTATGATCGTAGTTATAATGTTGATTTTAAACGATTTAATAAGATTAACTATTTAGTAACAGTTTTAAATACTTTTTGTGACGTTTTTAGAGCTCTGTTTGGAGTTTTTTTAATGATAATGGGGCTCGTATTGCTTAGATTTAATGATAACACCTTTATTGCAATTCTGGCATTAATTGCATTTTTCTTTTGCCTATTTACAGGTTTGGCATCTTTTTTAATGGGGAAATATGACGGTTTTGTATATTTTAGATTACTGTATTATATAGCCATTGTTGTTTTTTCATATTTTGACAAAGATCCAGCATGTTTTTATGTTTGTATAGGTTGTGCACTACTATATATAATAATTACTCTTATTAAAAGATGGGGGATTCCTAAAATTGAGAAAACAAATGAATCTGAATTAAAAATAGAAAAAGAAAAGAATGTGGCTCTTTTCAGAAATGGAGTATTATTCTCAAATTGTGATTACGAGCTTGTACCTGCATTAAAAAAACAATACTATATTAGGGTAGTAATTAATAATCCTTCAGGAATTGTTGTTGCATTTCAAAGTAAGCAAAAGTATTCAAAAATTGATTTTGAAAAAGTAAATTTATTACTAGACCTAAATGATTACAACAACTATTATATTTATCCGCAAGTGTCAAATAGGGGTAATTTGTAATATTTTCTTACTTATTTCAGATATACAATTTGATAATGAAAAGACTCGAGGAACTCCTCGAGTCTTTTTGAAATATATTTATTTAAACAATGCGTATGAGAAGAATAGTGAAGCACAAAGTGAAGATATTAAAGATATAACAGTAATTTGAGTATTAATTGATGGACCTGCAGTATCCTTAAATGGATCACCTACAGTATCACCAATAACTCCAGCTTTATGTGCGTTCGAACCTTTTCCGCCTTCGTTACCAGCTTCAATATATTTCTTTGCGTTATCCCAAAGTCCACCAGAATTTGACATGAATAAAGCAAGTAGAAGACCACTTATGATATTACCTGCTAAGAATCCTCCAATTGCGTGAACTCCTCCGATAAATCCAACTACAATTGTTGCAATGATAGAAGTAAGTCCTGCAGGAATTAATTCTTTAATTGCACCTTTTGTTGCAATGTCTATACATTTATCATATTCAGGTTGTGTTGTACCTTCTTTAATTCCAGGTATTTCATTAAATTGTCTATGGATTTCTTTTACCATTCTTTGAGCATTTTTATCAACACCTAGTATTAACAAAGCAGAGAACACAGCAGGTATTGCAGCTCCTATTAACATACCGAAGAATACAAGTGGGTTCATTATATCAAAGCCTGTAACTTTATCTAAACCTTTTTGAACAGCAACAGCGTTTACTTCATTCATAAATGCACCTAAAAGAGCAATAACTGTAAGACCAGCAGCTGCTATTGAAAA
>JAEEGL011909175.1_pt1 | contig 17391 bp, 14 predicted proteins | sample 9134231 | NCBI WGS metagenome assembly JAEEGL01 (sample SAMN16246548, study PRJNA631951) | gut metagenome | biome: gut microbiome; feature: rumen; material: fiber-attached | host: Bos | place: Iran: Karaj | collected 2018-10
CGGCACTCCGACCCCCGCCCTGACCGAGCTGGCCGCCACCTACAAGTTCAACTTCCTGTCCTTAAGCAAGGATGCCGTCAAGTACCTGACCGACAAGTATCCTTTCCTGGCCCAGGCCAACATGCCCGCCAACACCTACTCCGGCGGCATCCAGCCGCATGAAGCCGTCTGCGTAGCCGTGGAGGCCGTTCTGGTCGCTTCCGACAAGCTGAGCGAAGACGTTGTCTACGAGCTGACCAAAGCCATCTTCGAGCATCTGAAAGAGCTCGGCGGCGCACATCCCAAGTTCCAGGGTCTGACCGCTGCCGGCGCTGTGGACGGATCCTTCGATCTGCATCCCGGTGCCCTGAAGTACTACAAGGAAGCCGGCATTATTAAATAATCCGGCTGTCGCTTTCAGGGGCGTTACGCATGAACCGCAAAAAATGCCTGACGATTGCCGTCGCAGCAGCACTTCTCGTTGCGGCGGCAATCTGCCTTTATTTCCTGGCCGGCCATCATTATCTGACGCTGCGGGACAGGAGCGGCAGGCTGTATGCCTGCTACCGGATGGAGGAAGGCGACCGCTTTTCCATCAGCTTCATCCACTCCGTCAACCGCTTTCCGCTCTGGGACATCTACGAGATCCATGAAGGAAAGATCTACGTCGAAGCCTGCAAATACGGCAGTTTCGGCGCCGGTGTGCAGGTTGAGCTGAACCCGGGCGAAGTAATGAGCTACACGGAAGACGGCTTCATCCTCATCACCGGGATCCACCAGGACCGCAGCAACATGCGTTACAATATCGCCGGCATCAGCGACCACATGCTGGAGCTTCCGGACGGAACACAAATCAATCTCCGCGAGCTCTGCGGCAAAGGCGCCCCCGTCTGGTTCAACTACGAATATCTGATCTTCTGATCTTTCCTGTTTCGGAAACAGATCCGCACCCCGATTCAGAATGTAAGGAGTTGTTTTTTATGAGTGACATCGAAAAGAAAATTCCCGAGGAAGTACAGGCGCAGGACGTCGGCTCTCAGGCTGACGTCGAAGCCATTATGAAAAAGTATGACCGGGAATCCAACACCCGTACCTGGAACGGCACCCCGAAGCTGATCATCCGCTACGTCTTTTCGGCTTTCATGCTGTTTATGATCTGGATGAGCCTGTTTGCCAAATGGGGCGGCCAGATCCGCACCTGCGTCTTCCTGGGCTGCCTGGTTCCCTTCACCCTGCTGATCTATCCGATCAAAAAGGGACAGACCAAGCCGAACCACATGCCATGGTACGACATCGTGCTGGCCGTTGTCGGCGCGGTTCCCTTCTTCTATTATGCACTGAATCTGGAAAAGATGATCCAGATCGGCACCAACCTGGGAACGCTGGAGATCATTCTGGCCTTTGTCGCCATCCTGGTCGTGGCTGAATGCTGCCGCCGCGCCGTCGGTATCCCGATCCTCTGCGTAGCCGGCTTCTTCATCTTCTACGCCCTGGTCATCAAAGGCAAGAGCTTCAACTTCTCGGCCTACAACCTGTTCTATGCCAATGACGTCGGCATGCTGTCCACGCCTATCAGCGTCTGCTCCACCTTCATCGTGCTTTTCCTGATGTTCGGCGCGTTCCTGGAAGCCACCGGCGTGGCCAACTTCTTCATTGACTGCGCCAACGCTCTGGTCGGCTGGGCTTCCGGCGGTCCCGCGAAGGTTGCCGTCGTTTCCTCCGCCCTGTGCGGTATGGTATCCGGCTCCTCCGTCGGCAACACCGTAACGACCGGTTCCGTCACCATCCCGATGATGAAGCGCACCGGCTATCCCGGCGAATTCGCCGGCGCCGTTGAAGCGTCCGCTTCCACCGGCGGCCAGATCATGCCGCCCATCATGGGCGCCGCTGCCTTCATCATGGCGGAAATGACCGGCGTCGAGTACAGCGAGATTATCGTCCGGGCCATCTTGCCCGCCTTCCTGTATTTCGCCGGCATCTTCCTGATGGTCCACTTCCAGGCGAAGAAGCTTGGCTTAAAGGGCCTTAACCGCAAGGATCTGCCCAAGTGGAAGACCCTGCTGCCGAAGATCTACCTGCTGCTGCCCTTAATCGCTCTGGTCATCATGATCATCAAGGGCATGACGCTGGCGCTCTCTGCCGTCATTGCCACGGCCATCGCCATCGTCGTCAGCATCATCAACAAAGATGACCGCATGACTGTGGGCAAGTTCTTCAACGCGCTGGAGAACGGCACCAAGAACACCCTGTCCATCGCCATGGCCTGCGCCATCGCCGGCATCATCTCCGGCTGCATCACCATGACCGGCCTGGCCGGCAAGCTGATCACCTACGTGGTTAAGCTCTCCAACGGCCACCTGATCATCGCACTGCTGCTGACCATGCTCTGCTGCATCGTTCTGGGCATGGGCGTTCCGACCACCGCGAACTACGTTATCATGGCCTCGACCTGCGCGCCGATCCTGTGCAACGGCATGGGCGTCAACATCCTGGCCGCCAACATGTTCTGCTTCTACTTCGGCATCGTGGCCGATATCACGCCGCCCGTTGCCTTAGCGGCTTACGCAGGCTCCGCCATTGCCAAGGCCCCGCCTATGAAGACGGCCCTGAACGCCACGCGTCTGGCCATCGCGGCCTTCATCATCCCGTACATGTTCGTATACAACAACGTGCTGATCTTCATCGGCGAGTATACGGCTTTCGAGGCGATCTGGTCCGTGCTGACCGCCTGCCTGGGCATGTTCGCTCTGTCCGCCGGTCTGATCGGTTACCTGACCAGCAACATGAACTGGTGGGAGCGCGCCATCGCGATCGCAGCCGGCATGTGCATGATCTATCCGGAAACCTTCACCGACTACATCGGCATCGGTCTCCTGATCCTGCTGATCGTCATTCAGGTCCTCGGCAAGAAGAAAAACGCCGCAGCCGCCTGAACCGGTGAAATGCCCGAAGAGGACGCCGCCAAGCGTCCTCTTCTTTTTCTATAGACTTTTTCTGCAAACTATGATTTAATACAGACAGGTTCCCAGCACCGAAGAAATATGCTATCAGGAGGTATTCATGGTGTCTGACAGCCATTCTGAGGATCAGGATAGGCAGGAAAACCGTCCGTTTATCAAAGAAACCGTGATAACGGAAGATCATACACCCTCTTTCGGGAAGAAATTGCTGCGTACAGCGGTTCTTGCCGTTTGTTTTGGTGTGATCGCCGCCGCTTCATTTCACTTCATGCAGAGGCATCTGGATAAAATCACGCCTGAGCCGTCCACGACGGCGGTTCCTGTCTCTTTTGCACACGACTCCAATCCGGCCGATTCTTCCGACGCGGAAACCACCGCCTCCGGAGAAACACGTCCTTCTTCAGCCGAAACCATTGCCGATCCCACAAACGGAACGGGGCAGACCGATGCTCAGCCCTGGGACACCTGGCAGGAAGACGTTCTGTCGCTGATCAATGCTCACAATCTCGGCATCAATGACTACAAGCAGCTGTACGTTCAGATGAACAGCGTCTGCTCCTCTGCCCAGCGGTCCATGGTAGTGGTCACGGCGACCAACCGGGAGAATTCTCTGTTTCAGGATGAACACAGCTACGACACGAGCAGTTTCGGCGTGATCGTTTACAGGACTTCTTCGGAAGTTCTCATTCTGACGCCCTACTCTTCCACCATGCAGCTTTCGGAAAACAGCACGCTCAGCGTGACTTTTGCCAATCTGCAGACCTGCGACGCCTATATCAAGGCGACTGACGGCACCGCCGATCTGATGCTTCTGGCGGTCTCTTCCGATCAGATTCCCGATTCCACGAAGAGCGCCATTTCGGTGATGCTGCTCGGCAATTCCTACGTTGCCAATGCCGGTCAGCCTATCATCGCCATGGGAGCCCCGGTAGGCGGCATAATCAAATCGTACAATTACGGCATGCTGACCTATGTGGAGAACAATGTCTCGGCGCCTGACAACACGATTTCTCTGCTGCACACCAATCTGATCGGCGACGAAACCTCCCGCGGCTTTCTGATCGACCTGGACGGCCGGCTGATCGGCTGGATCGATTCGGAGCTTCTGAGCGGCGGCACACTCACGGCGGTCGGCATTTCCGATCTGAAAACTTATATCGAGAATTTAAGCAACGGCTACTTCGGCTGTTATCTGGGAATAGAAGGACTGACCCTTACCAATGATATCAAAGCGGCGCTGGATACCACGCTGGACGGCGTAATTATCAGCCGCTGTCTGGAAAACTCACCGGCTCAGGCCGCAGGCCTGCAGAGCGGCGATATCATCACCGCAGTCGGCGGCACCCTGATCCGCAGCATAAACGATCTGCGGGCGAAGCTGCTGAGCTTCACCACCGAGCAGACCATCACCATTACGGTGCAGCGCCTGGGCGGCCGCAGTTATCGGGAAATCACATACGACGTTCGTCTGGAAAGAAGGTAAAAACATGCACAGAATCGCGAGCTGGCGCGAAGGCGATATCATCAGCGACATCTATCTCTGCCGTACCAAGGTGGTCGGCAAGACCAAAACCGGGAAGAGCTACTACTCTCTCTCCCTGCAGGACGGGACCGGCAATGCGGACGGCAAGGTCTGGGATCTGTCCAGCGGAATCGACCACTTTGAGGCACTCCAGTATATCAAGGTGGAAGGCGAAGTCCAGCGCTACCAGAACGCGCTGCAGCTCAATATCCGGCGCATCCGGCTGGCCCGGGAGGGTGAATACGATCCGGCAGACTATGTGCCCACGAGCCCGTATCCCATTGACGGTATGTACGACCGCCTGCTCGGCTATATCCGAAGCATCTCCCACGCCAAACTGCGGGCCCTGCTCGAAGCCTTCTTTGTCAACGATGCCGCCTTTATCCGCGAGTTCAAGGCACATTCGGCCGCCAAAAGCGTTCATCACAGCTTCTCCGGCGGGCTGCTGCAGCATACGCTGCGCGTCACCGAGCTCTGTGACGATTACTGCAAAAAATACCCGCTGATCAACCGCGATCTGCTGCTGACCGGCGCGCTCTGCCACGATATCGGCAAGGTGCGGGAGCTTTCCGCTTTTCCGGCCAACGACTATACCGATGAGGGACAGCTGCTCGGGCATATCGTGATCGGTATGCAGATGGTCGCGGAGATGGCGAACCGCATTCCGGATTTCCCGGAAGTAACCAAGCACGAGCTCTGCCACATCATTCTGGCGCACCACGGCGAATTTGAATTCGGTTCTCCCAAAAAGCCGGCCCTGCTCGAAGCCATGGCCCTGCATTTTGCGGACAACACCGATGCCAAGCTGGAAATTATGTGCGAACTGCTGACGGAAAATGATGCCCACGGCTGGCTCGGTTTCCAGAAGTTCCTGGACAGCAACGTAAGAAGGACCGAGACCTGATGCTTCAAAAAAACCAGACCATACAACTCACCATCACCGATATGACGGAAAACGGAGAGGGGATCGGCCGTGCGGACGGCTATCCCCTCTTTGTGAAAGATGCTGTTATCGGTGATACGGTACATGCGATCGTCACCAAGGTCGGAAAGACCTACGGCTTTGCCCATCTTGCGGAGATCGTTACACCGTCTCCGGACCGGGTCCTGCCGCCCTGCCCGCTGGCGGCCCCCTGCGGCGGCTGTCAGCTGCAGGCGCTCTCCTACGAAGCCCAGCTGCGTTTTAAGGAAAACAAGATCCGGCAGCATCTGATCCGTCTGGGCGGGCTTGATGCCGCCCGGCTCGATGCCTGTATGGAGCCGATCCTCGGCATGGAAGATCCCTGGCATTACCGCAACAAGGCGCAGATCCCCTTCGGGCGGGATAAGAACGGAGAAATCGTAGCCGGATACTATGCCGGCCGGTCTCATCGCATCGTTCCGATGGACGGATGTCTGCTCAATCTGCCCGGTTTCGACCGAATCCTTGCTTTGCTGCTGGAACATGCCCGGGAACGGAAAATCGAACCTTACAACGAAGCAGACGAAACCGGCCTGCTGCGCCATGCCCTGATCCGTCAGGCCAGGGGCAGCGGTGAATGGATGGTCTGCCTGGTTTTAAACGGCCGGAAACTGCCCGGAGCGGACCGGCTGGTGAGCCGTCTGCGGGAGATCCCGGGTATGACGGACATCTCGCTCTCCGTCAACCGGGCCCGGACCAATGTGATCATGGGACAGGAAATCATCCCGCTGTTCGGCCCGGGGACCATTACCGAATCCATCGGCGATCTGAAGTTTAAGCTTTCGCCCCTCGCATTTTTCCAGGTCAACCCGCTCCAGACCGAACGGCTTTATGCCAAAGCCCTGGAATATGCGGCGCTGACCGGCCATGAGAACGTCTGGGACCTCTACTGCGGCACCGGAACCATTTCTCTCTTTCTGGCGCGCCGGGCGGCCCGTGTGCGCGGCGTGGAGATCATCGCGCCGGCCATCGAAAATGCCCGGAAGAACGCGGAATTAAGCGGCATCCGGAATGCCGAGTTTTACGTCGGGAAAGCGGAACAGATCTTCCCGGACTTCTGCCTGAAGCATCCGGGCGAGGCCCCCGATGCGGTCGTTCTGGATCCGCCCCGTAAAGGCTGCGATCCCGCCCTGCTGGAAGCGCTTACCGCCTGCCGGCCTGCGAAAATCGTCTATGTCTCCTGCAATTCCGCGACCCTGGCCCGGGACATCAGGATCCTGGGCGCCGGCGGCTACCGTCTCGAAAAAATCTGCCCGGTAGATATGTTTCCTCAGACCGTAAGCTGCGAATGCGCCGCGCTTTTATCGGCAGGAACCGGCTGAAGCGTCAGATTTCTGCCTCGGATCCCCGCGAACGCCCCTTTGGCCGCCTGCGGAGAATCGGGGTGGCAGGTCATCCACTTGCCGCGCATCCAGAGGAGCTTTTCCTCGCCCGGCGCCGACGGATTCACGACCGGCAGGGCCTCATTGACGCCCTTCTCGAGGACAACCAGACAGCGGAAACCGTCCGGACTCACGCGGCAGGGAGCAAAATGCAGCACCCGGGGAAAGATCTCCACCGCCATGTGCGGCGGCAGGTAAAAGCCCTTCACCTCACGGCTGTCCGGAAAGCCGTCCCGCAGCTGCTCAGGCAGCGCCAGCAGCAGAACCAGTCCGTCGGTCGAATAATTCACTTCCGGACATTTATGATATTCCAGCGCATTTAACGTAAACCCGCGGCCGTTGCAGCAGCCTGCTTCCGTGCCCATACAGCCGAAAACGCTCCGCTCAAAGCGGCGGACGGCCCGCGCGGCCTCCAGCTGCGGCAGCGAGGCGAAATAGGCGTTTCCTTCCTCGGGCAGCGGGGTCCGGCTCAATGCTTCGAACAGCTCCTCCTCTTCCGCTTCCGGAAGCGGAAGGATCCGCCCGTAAGCTTCGAATTCCGGGTCTGTCACCGTATACAGGGGCAGATCCGGATTCGCTTTTTTCAGCGCCTCAAAGACACTCACAGACTGCCTCCTTCCCTGAAAAAGCGGCTGACCGCCAGCAGACAGGCACAGCGCTCGTCCAGCTGATGGTTGTAGCGGCTTTTTTCCATCAGGACCTTATGGCCCTGATCCATGCCCTCCTGCATCTCACTGAGCAGGCGGGACAGATAGAACGAATCGTCAAACATCCGCCCGTAGAGCGTGATCTTTCCCGGGTCGATCAGATAAATGACGGCCTTTAAGGCGCCGGCCAGCAGACGGACCGCCCGGTCCACCACTTCGGCCACCCCCGCGTCGCCGCTTCTCGCCGCCAGGAAAACATCTTCCGTGGTGACGGCGTCTTTCCCCTTTTCCTGCATGATGTTCCACAGCACCGGGGTTTCCTCCGGCGAACAGACCGCCATCGCATCTTCCAGGATCGCCGCCGGCGAGGCCACCGTCTCGAGACAGCCGCATTTGCCGCACGAGCAGAGCTTGCCGCCGCGGGGCACCACCGGGATATGGCCTATTTCGGCTCCCTGATTGCTGACGCCGTGCCAGACCCGGCCGTCCACCGACAGCGCGGCACCGATCCCGTATTCGCAGCGCAGGAAGAACTCCGCCCCGTGTGCCTCGCGGGCCAGAAACGTTTCCGCCTCGCAGAGAGCCCGGACGTTATTCGCCAATTCCGCCTTCTTTCCCAGTATTGCTTCAAACTGTTCGCAGATCGGAAAATCCTTCTCTTTCAGGGCACCGAAACTGTTGACCACCGAACGGCCGTCGTCCGAAACGATCCCGCGGACCGCGATCCCCAGACCGATGACCTTCCCGTACGGGATCTCGTTTTCCTGGACCAGCCGGTTTAAATGATCGCACAGCAGGGCAACGGTTTTCTCTCCCGGCGCATGCGGTTCCAGCGGAACCTTCTCGGCCGTTACCACACTGCCGTCCAGCCGCGAGACCGAAACCAGCGCCTGCCGCAGATTGATCAGGGCGCCGAGCGCATAGCCCGCGTTTTTATTGATCTGCAGCAAAACCTCCCGCCGTCCGGCCCCCTGGCCTTTCAGCAGATCGCCTTCCCGCAGCAGCCCCTCACCGAGCATCTCGCCTGCAATATGCGTGATGGCGGCCGGGGTCAGTTTCAGCGTCTCCGCGAGCCGTTTGCGGGAAGTCCCGCCGCTCTGCTGGAGGGCCATCAGGACGGCACTTCGGTTGTTCCGTCCCAGACTTATCATGTTATCTCCGCGAAATGACATGCCGCTATTCTCCTTCTTTCTGCTTTATCTCAGCTTTTCAAACATAGCCTTAAGGGCCGCCTCGTCCATCGGAACGGGATTGTTCTGCATCAGAGGATGGACCGCTGCCTTCCGGGCCAGCACTTCCGGATCCGCGCCTTCTCCGAGTTCCGAGAGCCGCGTCTTCAGCCCGGCCATCTGCTTGAAAGCTGCGATCTTTTCCGCCAGCTCCTCACAGCCGGAAAGACCGGCCCGGCGGCAAAGCACCTGGAGCCGTTCATCGGCATTGATCCGCACAAAGCTGTCCAGGGTGAACGCGCAGGCTTCGCCGTGCGGCAGATGACACTCCTCACTGAGCGGATAACTGCAGGCATGGCAGGCCGCCGTTTTGGGGACAGCGAAGGACAGCCCGCCCAGAAGAGATGCCTGCGCCAGAGCTTCCCGGGCATCCTGATCGTTTCCGTTTTTCCAGGCCCGTTCCAGATTCTGCAGAATCAGACGGACCGCTTCGATGGCCATCAGGTCCGGGATCGGCTGATGATGCACGCTCCAGTAGCCTTCCAGGGCATGCGCCATCGCGTCCAGCCCCGTGATCATGGTCGTATACGGCGGTACCGTCCGCATCAGCTCCGGATCCACCACGGCAGCCTTCGGCATAAAGCAGGGCTGATTGATGGACCGTTTTTCCGCCCCGTGTGAGATGACCGAAACCTGTGTGACTTCACTTCCGGTGCCGGCGGTCGTCGGAACCGCGATTACGGGCAGCGCCCTCTGCGGGAACGGCTTCTCTCCGCGGTACAGTGCTTCCGCGCTGTCCGGATCCGTCGCTGCCGCCGCTGCAAATTTCGCCGTATCGATCACGCTCCCGCCGCCGATCCCAAGGATCGCCTCCGCGCCTGTTTCCACGGCCAGACGGGCTGCCTGCACGGCTCCGCTCAGCTTCGGATTCGCTTCCACTTCGGAGAAAATTCCGCACACGGCAGGGATATCCGCGGCCAGCTTCTCCGCCTGCGGAAGGAAATGCCTGCCGCAGACCAGAAGGCAGCGGCCGCAGCCCAGTTCTTTCAGTATCTGTCCCAGTTCCGCCAGTTTTCCCGCGCCGAACCAGATTTTCACCGGCTGCGCATAAACGTAATTATTTCCCATAGATTCTCTCCTCGATCGCGGAGACCTGAACGCTGAACTTCTTCATGTTTTCTTTGCGCCAGTCCTCCAGATCCTGACACCATTCGGTGTTCAGGAAGGTCTTCACCATCTCGATGGCCATCTCCGGTCCGACGATCCAGCCGCCCATGCAGAGAATGTTCGCGTTGTTGATGGCCCGCGCCATCTTGGCCGAGTAAACGCCTTCACAGGCCACGGCATACACGCCCCTGAACTTGTTGGATACCACGCACATGCCGGCACCGGTCCCGCAGATCAGAACTGCCTTCTCATAGGTTCCGTCCGCCACGCGCGGCGCCGCATCGTTCGCCACGCGGTAGTACGGATGCACATCGTTTAAGTCAGTCGTCCCCAGATCGTCAAACGCGATTCCGTTCTCCCCCAGCCAGGCTTTTACGGCTTCCTTGACCGCAAAACCCGATTTATCGCTTCCGATCGCAATTTTCATCTCTTTCCTCCGATCGCTGATCCTCTCAGCTTATTTGTTTTTCAGCAGCTCTTTTGCCCGGCGGACGATATTCTCCGCGGTCAGACCCATTGTTTCCTTTAAATACGGCAGCCTGCCGACCTCGCCGAAGCGGTCCCGCACACCGACCGCCCCGACCGGGATCTTCTCCTGCGCCAGTGCTTCGCTCACCGCGCTGAAGAGTCCGCCGATCACACTGTGGTTTTCCACCGTCAGGACCGCGCCGGTCTTTCGGGCCGAACGGCGAAGCGCTTCCGCATCGACCGGTTTAATGGTATGGATGTTTATGACCTCCGCGCGGATACCTTCCTGTGCCAGCTGATCGGCCGCCTCCAGCGCGTCCGGCGTCAGCATGCCGCTCACCGCGACCGTGAGATCGGTGCCTTCCCGCAGCACATCCGCCCGGAACAGCCCGAAGCGGTAATCCTCTCCGAAAACGCGCGGCGTTTCCTTGCGGAACAGCCTCATATACACGCAGCCGGGATATTCGTTCAGCACCGGCATAGCCGCACGCAGCTGGACCTCGTCCACCGGTTCGAAGATGACCATCCCGGGGATGGACCGTACCACCCCGATATCCTCCATGCTCATGTGCGTGCCGCCGTTAAGCTCGGCTGCGATGCCGGGATCCGTCCCGACGATCTTCACGTTCATGCCCGCATACGCGATCGAGACCGCGATCTGATCGCAGATGCGTCTGGTTGCGAAAGGCGTAAAGCTTTCGATCCAGGGCTTGAACCCGTAGCTGGCCAGCCCGGCCGCGATCGAGGCCATATTCTGTTCGGCCACACCGCAGTCAAACATCTGCTCCGGAAAGCGCTCGTAGAGCCCCCGGGTGCCGCTGGCTTTGGCCAGATCCGCATCCAGCACCACGACGTGCCGGTCCTGTTCCATCAGTTTCGCGAGGCATTCCGCGTAAACCGCTCTCATTTCCATAGTCTACGCCTCCCCTCTGATCTCCCGGATCGCCGCTGCCGCCTGCTCTTCGCTTAACGGACAGTTGTGGTTCGCGGTGCCGAGCTCCTCGATCCACCTGACGCCGCAGCCCTTCTTTGTATTCAGGATCACCATGGTCGGCCGGCCCGATCCGCGGTTTGCCCGGGCGGCCTGCACCGCGTCCGAGACCAGCGCCAGATCGTTGCCGTTTTCCACGTCGATCACCTTCCAGCCGAAGGCAGCCCATTTCTCGGCCAGCGGCGCGATATCGTTGACCTTCGCGACCGTATCGTCGATCTGTAGCTTGTTATAGTCGGTAAAGGCGATCAGATTATCCAGCTTTTTGGCCGCCGCGCACATGGCCGCTTCCCAGATCTGGCCTTCCTGGCTTTCGCCGTCGCCGATCAGGGCATAAACGGTCGCGCCGTCCTTCTCCAGCTTTGAGCCCAGGGCCGCGCCGACCGCACAGGAAAAGCCCTGGCCCAGCGAGCCCGTCGTCATGTCCACGCCGGGCGTCCGGTTCATATCGCAGTGGGAAGGCAGATCCGTGCCGCCCCGGTTCAGGGTCAGCAGCTTCTCTTTCGGGAAAAAGCCCCTGTTCGCAAGCGCCGCGTAGACCGCCGGCCCGGCATGGCCCTTGGAGCAGACAAAACGGTCGCGGCCCGGCTTTTTCGGGTCGGCCGGATCGATATGCATCGCCTCAAAATAGAGAACGGTCAGCAGCTCCGCCACGGACAGGCAGCCGCCGATATGCCCCACGCCCAGATGTCCGATGGCGCGAAGCGTATCGCAACGGATGTCCTGACAGACCGCTTTCAGATTCGGATTCAAAACAGATGCCTCCTGATAATTAAATAGTTTAATCAAACACAGTGTAAAACGCCCGCTTCTGTTTGTCAACACGCAGAATTAATAAAATGATGGCGGCGATCCGTGCCGGAGAGCTATCATTTTCTTCTTAAAGATTTATTTCTTTCGGGATAAACCGATTGACACCGCTTCCTTTGCAGGGTATGATTAATTAAAAGTCTTAAAAAAGTCGGAGGCGGCATGGATCGTTTTACTCCTGTTTATGTCCCCGCGGGCGTCGGTACGTTTCATATGGAGAGTGCCGGAGCACAGTTCGAGCAGTCCTGTGCTCTTCTTCGGCGTATCGACGAACGCTTTGTTCTGCCCGAAGATATGCTTCTGTCCCCGCAGGCGATCCGCGATTTTTTAGCGCCCCTGCGGCCGGATCTGATCGTTTTCCAGAACCTGACCTTTGCCAACGCAGCCTATATCTCTGAGGTCCTTCGGCTGAGCGATTGCCCGCTGCTGCTCTGGACGCTGCGCGAACCTGTGATCGATGGCGGCCGCCTGCGCCTCAACTCCCTGACCGGAGCCTATTCGGCAGCCCACACGATGCGGAATTTCGGCGGGCGGCGCTTCGCCTATGTATTCGGAGCTCCTTCGGAAGAATCCGTCGGGACGGCTCTGCACGAAGCTGTCGCGGCCGCGCGGATCAAAAAGGATCTTCGTTCCCTGAAAATGGCCGCCGTCGGCCACACACCGCAGGGCTTCGGCTTCGGCCGTGCGCTGGATGCGGAACTGATGCACACCTTCGGCACCGAGCTCGAAGCCATCGAAGCCCGCGAGCTGATCGGGAAAGCCAAAGGATACTCCGCCGAAGAATGTGCGGAATACCTGAACCGCACCGCCTGTGCGACCTGCGGCTTTGAAAACACGCCGGAAAAGAACCGGCTGGACCATGCCCGGCTGTACAAGGCATACCGTGAGTACGCCGCCGAACACGGAATCGGTGCGCTCGCGAGCCGCTGCTGGCCGGATTTCTTCACGGCCTTCGGCACCCCGGTCTGCACCGTGCTGTCTCTCCTGAACGATGACGGTGTCGCCGCTGCCTGCGAGGCGGATATCTACGGCGCCCTGTCCATGTGGATCGGCATGCAGTTAAGCGGTGGGCCCGTTTTCTTCGGCGATCCCGTCTCGCTGGATGAAAAGGAAAACACCGTGACCTTCTGGCACTGCGGCGCAGCTGCCTGCTCGCTGGCCCGGAAAGATACCGGCGCCGCCGTAGGCGTCCATCCGAACCGGAAGATCGGTCCTGCCATGGATTTCGGCTGCGAAGCCTTCCCGGAGGCAACCGTTTTCCGCATCGGCCGCGAGCCGGGCGGCAGCTTCCGCTTCCTGATAGCAGAGGGCGAGGCCCTGGATAAGCCGAAGCAGTTTACGGGCACCTCGCTTGTGATCCGCACGGACCACGAGGCCCGCGCTCTCATTGAAGACAGCGTGAAGGCCGGTTTCGAGCCGCACTACGCTGTTATGAAGGGACGGCACGCCGGAACGCTCCGTGCGCTGGCGGAAATGTTCGGCTTCCCCGTATACGAATATAAAGGAGAACGCAGATGATCTCTTCTCTTCTGCAGAAAAACACCTGGACCGTGATCCCGTCCGGCTGCCCGCTCATCCTGCACGAACCGGCCAGGCCTTTTGCGACAGCCGTCCGCCGGGAAAAGATCTACCATGCAGACCGCGGGACCGTCCGCACCGAGGTCACGGAGAAGGAACGCATTCCGCTGACCGACGCCCAGGAAGGCCCGGACGGATCCGTGCTTCTCAGCGGACAGGGGCATTCCCTGCGGGTCATCCCACAGGAGGACGGCCCCGATCTGAGGCTGCATTTTGAAGGCGAAGAAGGCTGGGCCTATGAATTCACACTCCCGGCCCACTCCAAGGACGCCGTCTTCGGCGGCGGCGAGCAGTACCGAAAGGTCGATCTGCGCGGTGAGACCGTCGTCAACTTCGTCTCCGAGCACATTAAGGCTTCCACCGTGATCGAGAAGGCGCTCCTTCCCCGCCGGCTCTATAAAGAAAAACCGCACAGTCAGATCGGCTCCTATGCACCGATGCCCGTCTTTGTGATCGGAAACGGGCTGCTGGTCCTGTTTCGGACCGCAGCGGACGGCACCTCCCGTTTCGAAACCGACCGCTGTACCTTCAGCTTCGATGCCTGCCCCGCGTCTCTGACCCTGGCCCGCCGTGCCTCGTACCGTGAGCTGGCGCTGCATCTTGCCGAACTGATCCCCAACCGCCAGTATCTGCCCGAATGGTGCCGCGGCGGTATGATCCTCGGGATTCAGGGCGGCACGGAAACGGTTCTGAAAAAGTGCTTTGCGATGCTGGACGCCGGCGCCAAAGTCAGCGCGGTCTGGTGTCAGGACTGGTCCGGTGAAAACCGCACCGTCATGGGCAAGCAGGTCTGGTGGAACTGGGAGGCGGACGAGAAGCTCTATCCGGATCTGAAAAACGCGATCGCCCGTCTGAACGCGCGCGGCGTGCGCTTTTTAGCCTACATCAACCCCTACCTTGTCAAAGACAGCCGTCTCTACAACGAATGCTTACAGAAAAACTATCTGATCCGTCATAAGGACGGCAGCGTTTACCATATCAAATCCACGACCTTCGATGCGGGCATGCTGGACCTGACCGATCCGGCGGCCGTGCGCTTCATCAAGGAAGAACTGATAAAGAAAAACATGCTGGATCTCGGCATCTCCGGCTGGATGGCGGACTTCGGCGAATATCTGCCCGTGGACTGCGTCCTGCACGAAGGCGATCCCGCGCAGCTGCATAACATCTGGCCCGTGCTCTGGGCAAAGCTCAACCGCGAGGCGATCGAGGAATTCGGCCGCGGCGATGAGTTTTTCTTCTTCCGCTCCGGCTATCTGGGCATCCAGGAATATGCCCCCATCCTCTGGAACGGCGACCAGCACACCGATTACACCAAAGACTACGGCATGCCATGCGTCATGCCGGCCAGCTTCTCGCTCGGCTTTTCGGGCGTCTCTCTCGTACACAGCGATATCGGCGGCTTTTTCACCTTCGGAAAACTAAAACGGGATGCCGAACTCTTTACGCGCTGGATGGAGATGAATACCTTCTCCGTCCTCATGCGCAGCCACGAGTCCCTGCGGCCCTGGGCCAACGCACAGTTTGACGATCCCACCGTGCTGCCGCACACGGTCCGCTTAACGAAGCTCCACGCGGCCTTAAAGCCCTATCTTCTGGAAGTGACCCGTGAGGCTCAACTGGGACTGCCCGCGATGCGGCCCGATTTCTGGGAAGCTTCCGACTTTGCGGCGTCCCATGACCCCTACTCCTACTTTCTGGGGGACGATCTCTACGTCTGCCCGGTGACCGAACGCGGCGCCCGGACGCGCGCAGTCCATCTTCCGGCCGGAAACTGGACCGGCTTCTGGGACGGCCGGCCCTATGAAGGCGGCACCTCCTTCACGGCGGATGCGCCTCTCGGTCAGCCGCCCGTCTTCTACCGAACCGACAGCCGTTTTGCGGCTCTGTTCCGCCAGAGTGCGGATGAAAATAAAATCAAGAGGTGAACGGAATGGATCAATCCTATATCTCCCGTACCAGCGGGATCAAGACCCGGGACAAGATCGGCTACGCCATGGGCGACGTGGGCTCGCTCCTGGTTTTCGGCCTGGTCCAGAGCGTCCTGCAGAAGTATTACACCGACCTGCTCGGTGTCAGCATCGTCAGCATCATGATCATGTTTATCGTGGCCCGCATCTGGGACGCGGTGAACGACCCGATCTGGGGCCGCATCATCGACCGGGCACCGGCCAAAAAAGACGGCCGCTACCGTCCGTGGCTGAAGATCTTCGCCGTCCCGACGGCCCTGGCCGCCGTCCTCATGTTCGTGAAGATCCCCGGCCTGTCGGAAAAGGGGTATCTTATCTACGCCTACGTGACTTATATCCTTTTCGGCATGCTGTATACCTGCATCAACATCCCGTACGGCTCCATGGCGCAGGTCGTCACCTCAAATGAAAAGGAGCGCTCGACACTCTCCGTCTTCCGCTCCATCGGCTCCACCTTCGGGGCCATGCCCGCGATGGCGCTGATCTCGCTCTGCTACGCCGTCGGCGAAAGCGGCCGGAAGGTCATGTCCTACAACAAGGTGCTGATCGGCGTCATCATCATCTCGGTGCTTTCGGTCGCCGCCTATTTCCTCTGCTACGCCTGGAGCAAAGAACGCGTGCTCACAAAACCGGCGCCGGAAGCGAAACAGCCCGGGCAGACGATGAAGGTCGTCAAAGCCCTCCTGAAAAGCCGTCCGTTCATCGCGGTCTGCCTGGCCAGCATGCTCTTCTTAGCCGCGCAGATGTTCTCGCAGAGCTACTACAGCTACCTCTTCGACTACTACTTCAACGCGCCGGGCCTGACCATGCTGCCGACGGTCTGCCAGTACCTGCCGGTCGCCGTGATCATGTTCTTTGCGGGCAGGCTCGGCAACAAATTCGGCCGCCGCGACGTCTGCGCTTACGGCCTTCTCGTGGCCGGCGCCTTCAACCTGATTCTGTACCTGATGGGCACCAAGAACGTCTGGCTCTTCCTCTTCGTCTGCCTGATGAGCGGCATCGGCAGCGCCTTCATGTTCCTGCTGGTCTGGGCCCTGGCCACGGACGCGATCGACTACAACGCCGTAAAATTCGGGATCCGCGACGATGCGACCAGCTACGCCTTCTATTCCTTCATGCGCAAGCTCGGCCAGACCGTGGCCGCGATCCTTGTCAATATGGCTTTGCTGCGCATCGGCTACACCGACAATGTGCTGAATACGGATAAGATCACGGACACGACCTTAAAACAGATGTATGCGGATTCGGTCCTGATCCCGGCCGTGCTGTTCCTGCTCGTGTTCGCGATTCTGCGCTTTGTTTACCCGCTGAGCCGCCAGAAAATCGCCGACCTGCAGGTGGAAAAAGAAGAAATGCTGAAGGAAATCACAGAAAACTAAGCCTCCCTCCCCGAGGGAGGTGCCTGCGAAGCAGGCGGAGGGAGAGTCTCCCTCCCCGAGGGAGGTGGATGCGAAGCAGGCGGAGGGAGAGCCTCCCTCCCCCAGTCAGCTTCGCTGACAGCCCCCTCTAAGAGGGGGCCTTGATTTATGGTCCAAAAAAGAACGTCCCCGGTTTCATCCGGAGACGTTCTATTTTCGCCGACAGGGTGAGGCGTCCTGCCCTCCCCCGGACGCGGGGGAGGGATGTCGGCGGAGCCGACAGGGTGAGGGCGACTTGCCTCCCCCCTGAAGAGGGGGGAGGTGGCGCCTTGAAAAGGCGCCGGAAGGGGGCGACTTGCCCCAATCTTACGCCTGTGCCTGAACTGCCGTAATAGCTACGACGCCCACGATATCCTCGGCGCTGCAGCC
>JAEEGL017040884.1_pt1 | contig 17391 bp, 15 predicted proteins | sample 9134231 | NCBI WGS metagenome assembly JAEEGL01 (sample SAMN16246548, study PRJNA631951) | gut metagenome | biome: gut microbiome; feature: rumen; material: fiber-attached | host: Bos | place: Iran: Karaj | collected 2018-10
AGAGGCCAGTGACACGGGTGGCATGGGTGGTCTGTTTGCCCATACCGTTGAACACCACCGCCACGGAGAAGGCTGGCATGATGGAGTTCTTCACCTTTTTGTTGGCTTCCTCGCGGGTGATGGTCTTGGCCAGGTTGCGGTAGAGCTCCGTTTTCTGCTGCACGCTCAGGTCGCTCTTAATCCACCACAACACGGTGTCGAGGCTCACAGCCTTACTATCGTACGACTGCAGGTCCTTGAATATACTGAGTTTTATGTCTTTGAGGTCCATATTTCACACGGATTAATAATGTCACACAGATTGCACAGATACCACAGATTTTTACGGTGGTTCCATGACGCGAGGTGATTCCGATTCACGGGCGTGAAGAATACCTCTACGGAGGATATATGCCTTTAGCTCACGTTGAAAGAGGTCTAATTCTTGATCACGACTGTTTGCGATGCCATAAAGAATGTCGCTAATTTTTGCTGGTTCAAACATAATAAAAGTGTATTTGATACGTTATTGAAAATTGATGTCGCCGGTCGACGTAGTAAAGTTACGGAGATTAGGCGAGGTGATGAAATATCCATCCCCACGGGGATAGAATTAATAATTATTTAATCATTTAAACTTTTATCAAAATGAAAAAAGAGTTTTTAGAACTCAAAACATTGAAGACAGCTATGACAACCCTATCCGAGGGGTTGTCTGTATTGGTGTTAGAGAAAGTGGACTCTCTCTACGCCAACAGCCGTCAGGCGATGTGCAGCCGTTACCAGCTGCGTAATGGGGCGTTTAGTAGAGTCTAAAAACGTAAACTTGCGCCAGGAGACCATCTGAGGATGTGGCAATTCCTGCTGATAAACAGGGATATACGCGCAAAACTGAAAAACCGACCAACAGAATTGCAGCAATGGGAGCAAATCGTGATGAAAGAGTTGCGCGAAGCTGTGTGTAAGGATGTGGAGCCTCCGTAGGTGAGGCAACACATTTATACAGCTAAATAATTAATGTTCCCAAAGGTACGCATAAGAAGACTCTTGTTCTAGTTTTTTTTGTGCATTTTTCAAAAATCTATGCTTTTTTATTGCGCAATTCAAATAAATGTGGTAAATTTGTCAGCAGAAATTTTGAAACTTACAAATATGATTGACGTAAAAGAAACATTAGGACAGGCTGGAGAGCGCATGGAAATGGCTGCAATGTACCTTGAAGAGGAGTTGAACCGTATCCGTGCTGGCCGTGCAAATACCGCCATTCTGGATGGCGTTCGTGTGGAATCTTACGGCAGTCGTGTACCCCTGAATCAGGTGGCTACCGTGAACTGCCCCGATGCTCGTACCATTGCTATCAAGCCTTGGGACAGAAAGCAGATCCGTGATATTGAGAAGGCTATCATGGACAGCGATGTAGGCATCACTCCTGAGAACAATGGTGAGATTATCCGTTTGGCTATCCCTCAGCCCACAGAGGAGCGCCGTCGTGACTTGGTGAAGCAGTGCAACAAGATTGCTGAGAAGGCCAAGGTGGAGGTACGCAATGTTCGTGGCGACATCAAGGAGAAACTGAAGAAGGCTATCAAAGACGGTCTCTCAGAGGACTTGGAGAAGGATGCCGAGAACGACCTTCAGAAGTTGCACGACAAGTACATCAAGAAACTTGATGAACTGATTGAAGCAAAGAACAAGGAAATCATGACTGTATAAAGGAATAGGTAATAGTGAAAAGTGAAAAATTTGCTTCCGCATCTGAATATGTATTGCGGAGCGGTAGCAAATTATTCACTATTCACTATTCACTTTTACCTTAATATATGAAAGGACTTGTTGTTAAGAATACAGGCAGTTGGTACACCGTTCGCACGGACGATGGCCAACTGCTTGATTGTAAGGTGAAGGGTAACTTTCGCCTGAAGGGTATCCGTACTACCAATCCTGTGGCTGTAGGCGACAGGGTAGAGATAAACGAAGAAGGCTGGATCACCAGCATCGAGGATCGTCGTAACTATATTATCCGTAAGAGTATCAACCTCTCGAAGCAGAGTCATATCATTGCGGCTAATGTTGATCAGGCTTTCCTGATAGTCACCGTTGCCAACCCTCAGACTTCTACCACCTTTATCGATCGTTTCTTGGCTTCTGCTGAAGCTTATCGTGTACCAGTGGTCTTAATCTTTAATAAGACTGACCTACTCGATGAGGATGCACTGCGCTATCAGCAGGCTGTAGTGAACCTCTACGAAACCATAGGATATGAGTGTCGTCAGATATCAGCTGAGACGGGCGAGGGTGTTGACGATTTACGTCCGATGTTGGATGGCAAGATTACGCTGCTCAGTGGAAATAGTGGCGTAGGAAAGTCCACACTCATCAACCGTTTAGTGCCTGGTGCTAACCTGCGCACAGCAGAGATCAGCGATGCCCACAACACAGGTATGCATACCACCACGTTTAGCGAGATGATAAGCCTCACCTCAGGTTACCTCATTGATACGCCAGGCATTAAAGGCTTTGGCACATTTGATATGGAGCCCGAAGAGATTACCAGTTATTTCAAGGATATCTTCCACTTCTCCAAGGATTGCCGTTTCTCTGACTGTACACATACACATGAACCAGGTTGTGCTGTGCTGAAAGCCGTGGAGGAACATTATATCGCCGAGAGCCGCTATCAGTCGTATCTCTCGATGCTCGATGATAAGGAGGAAGGGAAGTACCGCGAAGCCCAGTAGAGACAGAGTAACGGAGGTTTTAAAGACACAATAACATATTAACAAATTAAAGACACAATGACACATTAACAGAATGGGATTTTTAAGACATAATAACACATTAACAAATTTTGTTATTAATAAGAATATGTTATTATGTTCTTGCGTCTCTTCGGTAGCAAGCGAGCAAAGCTCGAGCGATTGTGTTTTCAAAAAAAGTTATTATGTCAATAGAAAAACATGTTATTATGTTATTGTGTCTTCAAAAATAAGTTATCATGTCTAAAGAATAATATGTTATTATGTTACTGTGTCTTCAAAAAAATATGATATTATGTCTAGAATAAAGGAAGTAACTTCTTTAAACGAGCCTGGGCTCGAGGTATTCGGGCGATTGACAGAAGCCCAGTTGCGTAACACACTAGACCCAGAAAAGGGCATATTTATAGCCGAGAGTCCCAAGGTGATTCGCGTGGCACTTGATGCTGGCTATGAACCACAGTCTTTACTCTGTGAGCGTCGTCACATCACAGGTGATGCAGCTGATATCATTGCCCGTTGTGGTGATATTCCCGTCTATACAGGTGATCGTGAGTTGTTGGCGCAACTGACAGGTTATACCCTGACACGTGGTGTGCTTTGTGCCATGCGTCGTCCGCAGGCACGACCTTTGCAGGAAGTGCTTAAGGATACCCGTCGTGTGGTGGTTATTGATGGCGTGGTGGATACTACGAATATTGGCGCCATCTTCCGTTCTGCCGCAGCCTTAGGCATTGAGGCGGTGTTACTCACGCGTAATTCCTGTGACCCCTTGAACCGCCGTGCCGTGCGTGTGTCAATGGGTTCTGTATTCCTAGTTCCCTGGACATGGCTTGACAACTATGATGATTTGAAGGAGCTGGGTTTCAAGACTGTGGCGATGGCCTTAACAGATAAGTCTATCTCATTGGATGACTCCGTGCTTAAAGCAGAACCTCGCTTAGCTATCGTGATGGGTACCGAGGGTGATGGCCTGCCAAAGGAAACGATTGCCTCTACCGATTATGTGGTGCGTATCCCCATGGCCCATGGCGTTGACTCACTCAACGTGGCTGCTGCCGCCGCTGTGGCTTTCTGGGAACTGGGAAAAACAGTAACTTTATGATAGAAGAATGTGCTCTATTTTACATTCATGCTTCTTTGACTCGGCATGGTAGTTGATACCAACGAGAATAACCTCACCTCCATATTGGGTGATTTTTCCATAATATTCTTTATTATGAATTTGGGTAATAGCAGAATCTGCAGATTTGTCGTATTTCAATTCGAGTAATATGGCAGGCTTGTTTGTTTGCTTTCGGGGCATCAATACTAAATCTGCAAAGCCCTTTCCAGTTGGCAGTTCTCTGAAAAACACATAGTCATTCTGGGCATAATAGAATGCCAGACTTAATACGCAAGCCAGTGAATTTTCATTATTGTAGCTCAGTATACTCGTATTCTCGTCATGGGCAGCATTAACACCTTGAGCAACTTTTTCTTCCTCGCCGTCAAGAACAGCCTGTAGAAGTACACGTGATGATTCAATAGATGAGATAACATTATGCCAATCTGTATCCATGATGGCTCTCACAAGTTCTCCTTCAACCTCACGATTTGGAACATAACATTCGTTTGCATTCCAGTCGTATGCTAAATAACCTAAGTGTATGAGTACTGTCAAAACATCATCCTTGGATTTGATGATAGACATGTCATTTTGGAATCCTGTGGGATCCACATTGCATCGACCTCCGCCAATCATATTAATGATGTCGTCTTTCAGTCCTTTATAGTTCATCTGAATGTATTGGGCTACAGTGTCGTAAGTTCCAGTGGCAGCCCAGAAACTACGGCAACGCCCCTCCCAAATGGCTTGCATGACGGAATTTGGATTGAAAATCGACAGTTCGTCTCCAATTTTGTATCCGTCATACCATTTCCTCATCTCATCGAAGTCTGCTCCGTTCTTTTGGCATAAAGACTGTACCTCTGTTTCTGTAAAACCGAAATAGCCAGCCAGACGACCAGGGTTTACCATTGAGTATTCTGTAAAGTTGTTGAGAGCCGACTCCGTTTTGTATTTCTTGATGGGTAATATTCCCGTCAGATAAACACCTGCAAAGACATTATTGGCATTGACGTCCTTAAACAGGCGACGAAGCCAGTTTACATAACTATCCATTGCCTTTGTTCCAGGTTTAAACTCCCTGCATATGGCATCCCATTCGTCAATGATAAATAAGAATTGCTGCTGTTGTTGGTTTGCTATACGGATAAGATACTCCATGAGGTCATCAGAATCCTGTGTGTCTATGTTAGGGAATGACTTGCAAATATCAGCTTTTAGTTCGCTATCAATTTGCTTGACGATGCTTTCGTCATGATAACGTGTGACAAAGGCTGTCATGTCCAAGTAGATGACAGGGTACTTATTCAGATGCTGTTCGAATGTAGGATTCTTGACTATCTTTAAGTCTTCAAACAAAGCTCTTGAGTCACATGATTGGTCATAGTAGGCACATAACATTTTTGCAGCTAAGGATTTGCCAAATCTGCGGCATCGAGTAACACAACTGAATCTACGTTCTGTAAAAAGTGTTTGGTTGATGACGGATATAAGTTCTGACTTGTCGACATATTCGCCATTGCGTGCCGACAAAAAAGCTTTGTTTCCTATATTAATATATGTGCTCATAAGCCTTATGCAATACTATTCTGCATGCAAAGTTACAAAACTTTTCTGAATAATATATAAGTTTGAATAGAAATGTTACGCTAATACAGTAGCGAAGTATTTGTCGCGCAGGTTGCCACGAGGGTTATGTTGATTGCTTTAGATGAGGTGATTAATCCATTGAAAAGCTGCTTTTCTGCGAAGAATACCGATAAGATATGAAATAAACCAAGTAGCAAGGAATACGATTACCCATGAGAGGTATGGGTACTGATTATCTTTGTATATGGCAAACATAATTAGCACAAAATACATGTGAAGGAAATATATAAGTGTGCTATGGAGACGCAGGGTGGGGTAGATTGCATTGTCTTTCAAATGGAAAGGTAGTTGTGGTAGATATTGGCGAATTAGCATACCTGTTGTGACGCAAATCAATCCTTGATAAAGACCATTGCGTTCGAAGTGCCCAAATATAGCGATGGTAAAACTAAGAATCCAAATAAGTGGTAGGGGTGTTTTTAACTTGCGTAGTAACCATATAATAATAACTGATACGAGCAAACCATGAAGATACCATAGTGGCCAAGTGAAGTAGGTCTCACCATTTAAGATCAGCATTTTGAAGTATATAAAAAGATCTTCCCACAGTGTGTTACTGGCGTGAAACATATATCTTAAATCTACAGGCATGTAAACAAGATGCCATAGCACGAATAATTTAAGTGTTTTCTTTAGATATTTTTGGATAGTACAGAACTCGGTCTGTTTGTTGATTATCTTGTTTTTTAAAAGGAAACCTGAGCAAAAAAAGAAGAAAGGTACGGCTGATGCTAGTAAAATATCAAGAACCCATGGGTACTGCGTATTAGTAATAGTGCCTGTATGAATACCTACAACAAAAAAAGCCATAATTATTTTCATGGCATCAAGAACATGATAATGTGTAGATTGTTCCATAGTTTACGCTCTATTAGCTTTTTCCTTTCGTTGATAATACCAATTTAATAATGCAAGGGTTGGCTTATATAAAATGCCACTATTATAAATTAAGTTTCCTTGTTTCCAGCGAAGATAGTGTCTCTTGTTGAATACAATGTCGAAATAGTTTCTTTTCTCAAGTAGTGACTCCTTTGTTGTTGCTGAGCTTGTGCTAAAAAAACAGTCTAGAGCCATGAGATATTCACGTCGTGGAACGTGACAGAATAAGGCAAAAATGCGATAAAAGATGTTATTGTATAGGCTGGGATTGTCGAGATGGGACATTGCGTAGTGATAGGCATATTTTTGACAAACTATTTGATTAATGGAAGATACACGATGCTTGTAGCTGCTTTTCATAAGGTCTTCCTCAAAAACAGGAACTGTTTTGCTCTTGTCTTTTTGATATCCAATTGTACGCAGTTGATCGGTAATGCCAAAGTATTGCTCAAATAGGGGGTGCGATGCGTGATGATAATTAGAACTTCCGGCAAGTTTTTCCTGATAATACATGGCTGTATAGGCATCATGTGCGAATATACGAAATGGGGTTACTTCGAAATAATATGCGTAGACCTCATTGTATCCGTAGCGCTTAAGAATGTTATTTATACATATCTGGCAACGACGACTTCCAACCATGTCGACAATGGCACTATCGGGGCGTGTTATACCTTCCTGACGGAAATAGTCAATACATTGTTGGCTTTCCTCTTCATACATTCTTGTTATTTGTTCCCAATCTTTCGTTATATTGGGGAGCACTTCCTTAACGGCTTCCTTTGTAAGCTGATGAAGTCCTGGTAGATAGAGTGACTGACGGGAAGCATAAAAGTAGTGAATAGATATTTCCGGATAGAGGTTGTTTAATTGTTGAGCAATGATATATAAAATATATGCGTCGCGAGCAATAAAATATAAATGCTTTATTTGACGCCGCTGAGCATCTTTGAAAATAGAGTGTACAAATGTGGTCATGAGTGGCGCAACGAAATCTGCAGCAAACCTATGATGGGAGGTTTCTAGAAATGAAATGCGTATGGCACGACTCAGATTTGATATTTTTGCGATATCTAATGTTGACAAAGATGTGTTATAATCCAAAGCCTTCTTTTCGTAATACGATTTTTCGTTGCTCACGAGGGTGGCTTTTATTCCAATATTACGTGGCATTTCATAATCGCTGTGTCGTGAGTCGCCTTTGTGGTACCAGTGACGAACATCTGCCTTTAGTATTTTTTGAACATGACGAAACAAATTACCAGTGCTTTTTGCTTTTCCTACAGATCCGCTAATAAAAAGTTTGTCGCCTTCTACGAAAAAGCCTGTTTTTATGAGTATCTTTTTAATAAAATCCTCAGGAAGGTACATATCAGAGATAAAAACAACGGATTGCTGCAGAGAGTGGATATGCTCGATCTCTTCTTTGACACTGAGTACTGGGGTCAGCATTTCTTCTTCTACCATCATTTCCATTTCCATAATGGCGTTTAAGGACGCATCTGTTATGGATGAGAAATCGCATTGGCTGTAGATGTCTGCGAGCGTGATGTCTTCTTTTTCTGATGTAATAAAGAGTTCCCGTGCACGCCCTTCACCTGTTTTGCGTATCAGAATGAAATCGTTGATGTCAGATAATGAAGGTTCTTTTAAAATCCGCCTTGCAACAATGTCGGAGATACAGTCTGGAGTGCCACAAGCTCTAACGAGACACGTGTCGAATATGTCGTATGAGTATAAATCTTTCATATGCTTACCGTTTAAAGAAGGAATAGATACTGATAGTTATCTTAGTCATAATAAGAATAAACTGATGCAATGACCTTGTCCTATTGAATGATGGGATGTAATCAATAATAGGCGATTCCTTATCGTAAAAGCGATTAAAGTCTGCTAAAATACGTGGAGGAAACATTCTCTCTAGTTCCTGTTGGCGTTCGGCTTCATAAATTTGGATGTTCTTAGTACTTGCACCATTACCTTCAAACTGCACAATAGGAATATCGACAAAACGATAGGTGCAATTGTCGAAGATAACTTTTTGCACAAAGAATTTCCAATCTGCCGCAAGTCGTAGATGCTCATCATAAGGAGTTTCTAGTAAGAGCTCCTTTTTAATGAAACATGCCTGATGGCCGAATCCAGCACGATAAAAAAACATCATGGTGGGTTCTTTTGCTGACTTGTATGAGAAACGCTGTGTACTCAGATCATAGACTGAACCTTCTATAATATCTTCATTTAAATATTGCTTGACATGATAAAGCACTTTGTTGTTATAGAAACAATCTCCTGAATTCATGAAGTTAAGATACGCTCCATGAGCATGGATAATGCCTTTATTCATTGCGTGATAGATACCGTTGTCAGGTTCAGATACCCACCACGTAATATGTTGTGCATATTTTTTGATGATGTCAACGCTACTATCAGTGGAACCGCCATCAACAATGATGAACTCATAATCGGCAGATTCCTGACTAATAACACTTTCAATGGTTTTACGCAAACCTTCTGCATTATTGTAGTTGACGGTAATTATCGAATATGTCATAGGTGATTATTTCTTATGTACCCGCTTAAAAAGTAATTTCGTTCCTGGTGTAAATAGCCAAAAACCACATAATTCAAGAATCAGGAAAGTAAGGCTGCCAGCAATGCAATAGAGTATCCAACAGAACCAGCTTTCTGATGGATTGATAGGTAGAAAGTGCAGTAATATGGCACCTCCTATAAAAGACAAAAGTACGACTATATGATATCTGACTGTTCCTTTCCAGTAGTCTACCACAGAAGCATGAATACCAGAGTGGAATAGATAATAGGGTTTCCACAGAACAACAATAATGAAGACACTTACTATTTTACCCAACAGAATACCTGCAATACCCCACTGTAGGCCACAGATAATTGTAATAGATATATTGAGAATTAATTCAGTCCAGGCCGACCATGTATCGGCATATAGGCCGTAGGCGTGGTTGTACATATCCACTACGCCACGCGTGTTGGCTAGATAGCCAAACACAGCTAGAAGTGTGATGACAATATGTGACAGCAGATACTTACTACCTAACCATACCACGATGAATGGCTCTGTAAAAAAATAGATTGCAAAGCATATGAAACCTGCAATGAGGTATTTCATAGACATTAATTCCCAAAAAATGCTTACTATTTTTTCTTTGTCGTTTTCTGCAATCAGGTTACCTACACTGGCACCGATTCCATCTTGAGCTCGCGTGAAAAGTTGGGTAGCTTTAGTTACAATAATAGTATAGTTCCCGTAGAAAGCTACTGTTTCCAATGATACGAAAACAAAGATGAGTAGCTCGTCACTTTTGTTCAGAATGAAATCTTTTATTTGATGGATAAAAATCTGACGGGTACTAGTTATGATTTGTGGATAATCCCTCAGGAGTATTTTCCCGCGGCTTTTATCGCTTTTTAACCAAGGATATTCCTTGTTGATTTTCCAATTTAAAATGATACAACAAAGTATTCCAAAGATAAATTCAATAATTACCCATAAGTAGAGGTTCTTATAGTAGAAGGCTAGGAATATCTGTATTCCTGTTTTAATGAGTCCTGCCGTTTGGAAATATGCTGAAACGATATAGTTTTTTTGATCGGCCACTAACAGAATTTGACGATAATTGATAAAATAGCCAATCAGCGATGAGCCTAGAAATGCATAAAAAGAGAAATAGATAATACCCATGCTAAATTCTTCCTTCGCAAAAATAAGAGGAAAGAATAAACTGATAATAAAACCTGCTCCAAGGATGATAAGGCCGATCATGCGGTAGAGATAGCCAATAACAGAAATTATCTCAGATATTTTTGTGCGGTCGTTGGTCTGTAATGGCTTATATAGATAAATGCTTATGCAACTTCCAATGCCAAGTTCTGCAAGATTGAGATAGCCAAGAATATTACCAAGAGTACCTGTAAGACCAATGAATTCAGCTCCAAGGCAGTCAAGAAATATTTTACGTGAGAAAAAGGACAAAAAGAGAGCAAGGAAGTAAAATATAATGTTTACTTCTGCATTAAGAATACTTTTATGGACTCGTCCACTCATGTCGCTTGCTATTTCAGATGCTTTATAGAAATTTGTTATTGATTATGTGATGTGTGAATAAATATGTTTTTGTTGCGGCGAATATGTAGTATGTTCTTTATCATTTTATATACTAATTGAAGCAGTATTGTTATTTTGCTTAATAGAGCTTGGCTACGCATCTTACTTGGTATCGCAATGAATAGGGCAACAAAGAGCAGAAGTAGGAGTAGCCACCATTTGAGATGGAAGATGGATGATGGAAGAGAGGTGATGGAACATGTAAGAGTTGCTACGATGCATAGAATGGGGATGAGGACAAGGAGAATTGAGCGAGGGATGAGGGCCTGCTGAATAGTCTTGTCGATATAGTTGATATTCCCTGTGATGATGGCCTTGGGGACATCAGGAAGCATCTGGAATAATGCTTGCACCTGCCCTGTCATCCAGCGAAGACGCTGGCGTTGGAAATTGTCGCTGTTACTGACTTTCTCGTCCTTTACCAAGATATCTTCTGCATAATGGATATAGATTTTCTGCTTCATAAGCAGGGCTTCCAGTTCACGGTCTTCTACAGCTGTATTCAGTTTGGTGACATTGGCTTTAAACCAATTGTAGTCAAAGCACATGCCCGAGCCAATCAGGGCTGACGACATGCCAATGCGGTTGTGGCCACGACGGAATATGCTATTGTTGATTTCTTCACTGAGACCATCCAGAGCTGCAATGTCATTATTTTCATTCTTTGCAGTGCGATGACACTGAATGGCTATACCAGGGTGCGCGATTTGACTGAGATGAGACAGAAAGTCTGGAGCCACGATATTATCGGCATCGAGAATGATGATAAAGTCGTAGATGGCTGATGGCTGATGATTGATGGCTGAGATTGCATATTGCAGGGCTTTGGCCTTGCTGCTTTTCTCGAAGGTGGGTTGGAGAAGGGTGATAGGAAGGGCTGCCAATTGTTCATTGGTTGTAGTTTCCATATGGTCTGAAATGATGCAAAGTTGGTAAAGGTCTTTAGGGTAGTCCTGTTGAAGAAAAGACTCCACTGTGTTAACGATCACCGCATCTTCGTGATAGGCAGGGATGAGAACGAGAAATGATGGATGATGGATAGTGGCTGATGGAAGATGTGTCTTCTTGGGAAGATGGGAGGTAAGGGCAAAGAATAGGACATACATCACGTTAGCCGCTATGATAAGCCATAGCAGAAAATCAATAATGATGATGGCGATCTGTATATTCACTGCTGCCTAGCTTTACGTTTTAATTTATGTATTAAATGACTGAATGCATCCAAACGGGCGCCAGTCTCGTCTCGTCCAGCCCTGAAAATGTTGAAGAGAGCTCCTATTGTGATAAGTGGCGCACGAAGGAAATCGCGATCCCAATTCTTATCAACCAGGTAATCTGGTGTAGCCAATGCATAGGCAAACAAAGCAATGGCTGTGATAGTCCACCATTTTAATGCCAATGTGAAATAGATAAAAGGCAGGGTGACACACATGATAGAGACAATGCCCATCATGATAGTTCGGGGAATGAGTGACCATTGTAATATCTTGTCCACAAGGTCGTATTGACTATTCATAAAGGCAAAGGGCATGAAACGGAAGTTGCTCAGCAAATTGTGAAGCTGAATATAGGTCCAACGGCCACGCTGAATGTTAAAATCGTGAACTTTTCGTGTCTTTTCGTCATACACAAGGATATCCTCAAAATAGTCAATGTAGATGCTATCACGTATCAACAAAGCTTCTAATTCTTTGTCTTCTCCTACGGCAGAACGAATCTTCATGATATTACGCTTGAACCAGGCAAAATCAAAGACGGAGCCTGAACTGTTCAGTGAAGCTGATAAGCCCATCGCTTGGTGACCGCGACGGAAAATGGTATTGTTAATCTCTTCGAAGATGGTGTCTAAACGGGCAATAGATGTATCACGATTACGCGCCATGCGATGGGTTTGAAAAGCTTTGGTGCCAGAAGCCTCATAAGCATCGTTGATTTGCTCAACAAACTCTGGTTCAACGATATTGCCTGCGTCAAGAAGAATGACTGCATCGTAGATTTTAAACTGTGGCAAGTTGAGGATGGCATATTGAAGGGCTTTTACCTTTGTGCTCCTTGCAAAATTAGGCGTCAGCAAGGTGATAGGCAATTGTGCCAATCGCATATTAATCATCTCACTTTGGTGGCAAGAGATAACTACGATATCGAAATTCCTCTGTGTGTAGGTCTGTCCTAAAATGGAGTTGACTGTTTCCAGAATCCTGACATCACTTTTATAGGCTGGAATCAGAATGATAAATCGATTCTGTCCTTTGGCCTTAGGAGGAGTCGTTGGTGTTCGGAATGTTGCTGCGATAGCAAAAAACAGAATATATGCTACTGTTATTGCTACAGGCAAAAACAGTACCCAGTCAATTGTATATAGTATCCACCAGAAGTTCATTTCTTAAGTTGAAAGTTGAAAGTTGAAAATACCTTTTATTGTAGCTGACACCAGATTAAACTGGCGATGCAAGATGTATTTGCAGATGTCACGTGGCGCAACAATGAGTAATAAATATGTATATGTAATATATCGGCGCAAGCCTTGTATGTTTCGTTTAACAAATAATAAGCGATTACGTGTAAGGTAGTAAGTCTTTAGCGAGCTATTTTGACCTGTAGACTGACTTTCTTTGTGATAGATGGTACAGGCTGGTTCATACCAAATGTCGTAGCCAGCTCGTGTAAACATCATAGACCAGTCCAACTCTTCGTAATATAGGAAATAACACTCTGGCATCAGTCCCACTTGTTCAAGCGCCTCTCGCTTTACCAACATAGCAGCACCATGTGCATAAGGTGTTGGATGAGCTATGTCGTATTGCCCCTTGTCTGTTTCTCCAAAACCTATGGACCTGTTACGCATTGTATAGCGAGACAGTGGAGTGTAGCCTGCAAACTGAATCGGATTGTCGCCCCATGCAAAGCGTATTTTCGGGCAAACCATGGCTATCTTGTCATCAGTCTCTAAGCGATTGACGAGATGGCTGATGTCTGAAGTCTGAGGTTTGAGGATAACGTCATTATTGATGAAGAAGAGATATTTGCCTTGGGTTGCTTTGATGCCGAGGTTATTGCCACCGGCAAAACCAAGATTCTTTTCGCTACGAATCACTTTTACCATGGGGTAATGATTGGCTATGATGGCTGCTTCGTTCTCCTTTGATGCATTATCCACAACGATTACCTCTATGGACTGCTCCTCTAAAGGTAATGACTCAATTAACTCGCAGGTATCTTTTAACCCGTTGTAATTGATGGTGATTATAGATATTTGTATATCCAACTGTACCAAGGTTTAATTCTTTTTTCCTCTATCTTTTCAAGGCGTAAGCGTTTTTTCTCCTTTTGTTTGGTTAATATATTTAATTCATATTCATTCCACTGTTTTTCATAGAGTGGTAGCGTGAATACAATACTTAATCCACCATAGAATATAAGACAATTCGGGAATTGCATAAGAACTTGGTTCGCATAGCCACCTAATTGGATGGATACAAATGCGCAGCAGAAACCTGCACCAATTCCCCGCAGGGATTTATTTTCTATCCGGAAAAAGACAACCCAACATGCTCCTAAAAACATGATTGCTGTGGTAATGATGAATACTGTTATACCGATAGGACCAGTATGTATCCATATATATACATATTCGGAGTCTGGAGGTATCGTGGCTAATACGCGGTATTTGTTGTTTGCCGGCACGTTATCATAGCCAAGGCCAACGCCAAGTCCCCATGGAGCATCTGCTAAATATTTCTTCATCACTTCTTGGTTAGCCTCACGAGCTCCCATAGATGCGTCATCTTTATTGAAACCAGATCGCATACGGCGTATTTGAGCATTGCCATTTCCTATTGTGGTAAAGGCAAGAAACAGATAAAAAAGAATAAAGATGATAGATACAGGGATGGCAATCTTGAATGATTTTGATAAGAATACATACGCAGCAAGACCAGCCAGGAAACAGAATATTGATGTACGTGTGCCTGATGGAAAAGTCGCCCAAAATGAAGCGATGGCAACAAGAAAGAAGAATAATTTGTGCTTCTTAATACTACTTGTGATACCAAAAATAAGGAATGCTACAGCATTAGCTGCCATGCCGATGCCAAAGTTTGCTGCATCGCTATATATAGAGAAATAGCGAATAGTAGTACCAGCGTTAATAATATGGGTAGAACGTCCACGACCTTGTATAAACTGATTTTCTGCATTCGTGAGACCAATATTCTCCTGCTTCCATACCCAAAAGGCAGCAAAAGCAACTAAACCACCCCAGATGATTAGATATTTTATCAATGTCTTGGGACTGTTGATGTATATGCTGAATACAAGAAAACAGTACATGAGTTGAAAGGCCATCATACGAGCTCCACCATACCACGCACCCACTTGTATGCCCAGATTACATGAATCGTTGAATACTTCTAAAGTACAGAAAGAACACCACATCAGTAGTGCTACAAACATAATGTTATAGACGCGTTCGAATTGCATCTCCTTGACATTGATAATTGCTAATGCAAGTAGCATCATCTCCAATGCCTCATTATATAATGACATGGGTAATCCCGTACTAGGGAAATCCTTCCACTGGACAAAGAAATTTATCGCGCACAATGCCCAAAAGAGGAACATCTGATAGCGAAATGTCACAATGACACCTAGTACGAGTATAGGAGCCATACAAACTACTGCAAAGGCAGAAAAACCTGCAGTATAGAATTTGTATAAGGCTAAAGCAAATAGGAGAAGTAGTAGGGCTACTCTTCCTCCGCTCAAGTATCCACCTGTACCACTATACGTGAGTCTCATTATTTTGAGTGTTATTTTGCGTGGTTATTCTCCGTAGCTGTCAGGCCAAGTTGTGAAATCCTATATATGAAATTGTTGAACTTGGTATATGGAGGTAACTGACCTACAAATTCTTCAACTGCATAGCGTTGCGCCTCTGTAAGATACATAAATAGCGAATTTTTGTTTTCAAGACGTGCCTGTAACTCATTAAGCGCTTTTTGGTCAACATCTTTCCAAGTGCGATTGGCACGGGTTACCATCAAGTTTATTGTTCCTATGTTAAGCAATCCTGATGGGATCGTATTATCATCGAGATTCGGATACTCGATAATGGCTATCTCATTAGGCATGATGTCTGGACATATAGATTTGATGTCTGTTGCCATCAGGTAGCGACTGTCTTCTGCCAAGAAATCTTCATCGTAGGTAAGACGACGTACCTGCAAACCTATGCTCAGCCAATAATTTTCCAGCTCTTGGGCAATATAACTTTTGCCATTTCCTGCATCCGTAGAAAGTAAATTAAGTACGTTCTGCTGCCCTTCCTTGAAGTGGGGAAGGAGTGCTTTGCTGAGTTGGCGGAGTGCCATGTCGTTAATCGTTTTATTAAAACGGCGATAGCGCAAAGTACTTTCCTTTGGATAGCAGCCCAACACGGGAACCTGTGTGATACGCTCTGAGCGCATACGGTCACGCAAAGTGCGGTCAAGCATTTCTATGATAAAGAAGTAAAGGGCCGTTAATAAGAATGCCAACATAAACGAACCCAATAATGTCATCATACGGTTGGTAGGCTGGGCATTCAATGGGAACATGGGAGGATTGAGCACACGCAAAACAGCCGTTGACATCTGGAGGTTACGTTGACGCAGACGAGCAGCATTCAGCGCCTTAAGCATCTCCATATAGTTGCCTTCGATAAAGCCGATATGACGATCCTTTCGGTCCAAAGTGGCACCAATTGGAGAAAAATAGATAAATTGCTGGTCTATATTCTGCTGCATGATGTCTAAAGCGCCTAACTCTGCCTTTGTCTTTTCCAACAAGATGACTTGTTCTAACCATCTGTCAATAAGTGCAGCAGACTTGACACCTGTATCAGTATTGTAATTAGATGCCTCCAACGTTTTTGTAAGTTCTTTCACTTGCTTTGTTGTAGCATCTAATTGGCGCTCAGCCTTCGCTAATTCCAATTGCGCCTCATTGCTGTTGCCGCCATTTTCACTACTCATGAGTTTCAGATTAGCAATACGTGACTGCAAACGGGTGATATCACGCACCAAAGTGGAGAATTCTTGGTTGGACTCAATAATCTTTGAACGGTCGCCTAATTGTTGTTTTAAATATGCGATGAGTGCTTCTGTTGTCGCAATATTCATACGCAACTCGTTGCTCTTTACCTGTTGCTGCGCTTCAAGACCTGCAACCTGTTTTGTTTGCTCACCGTAATTGATAATGCGGTTCTTAACATTATATTTAATGAGGTCGTTCTCAGCGGTAGTCAGATTTCTGTAAAGTCGTTTTACCTCTTTTTCGAAGAACTTAATTACGTTCATAGTTTCGCCATAACGAAGCTGCTGGTACTGGTTGGCGAAGACCTCATTCAATATGTCCAGCGTATTATAGCATATGCCAGGGTCATTAGAAGAATAGGCAATATCAATGATATCACTATTGTTTAATTGAAGTACTTTAAGACGGCTCGTGATACTGTTGATACTGAAATATGGATGATAGTTGAGTAATCCAAACAAATAGTTGTCCTGTGAGGGTCGCTCATAGGCTTTCAGATTACGATAAGTCTCTAATTCGTTTTGGGGGTTAATCAGCGCTTTGACTTCAGGGGGAACGCTTGCATTTAACTGGCGAAAGTGCTCGGCTGTGATATAATTGTTGTCCTTGTTGGGATTTCCATACATCATGCAACGTGCAAAGAGCTTCAGGGCTACTTCATGAATCGTATTGTCTGTCTGGATGATCAGAATTAAGTTGGTGATATTGGTCTGTGGATTACCACCTGCAATACCAGAACCTCCCTCAAGGTTGTAACTGGTAATCATACCAGTATAGATGGTCGTATTGGCATCATAAACTCG
>JAEEGL013248072.1_pt1 | contig 17390 bp, 16 predicted proteins | sample 9134231 | NCBI WGS metagenome assembly JAEEGL01 (sample SAMN16246548, study PRJNA631951) | gut metagenome | biome: gut microbiome; feature: rumen; material: fiber-attached | host: Bos | place: Iran: Karaj | collected 2018-10
CACTGTTGCAAAGTGTGGAATTTCGTCTAACAGTCCATATCCCAGAAACCATCGGTAGGATAACGTGTCCTGTATACGCTGGTATGTCTGCCGCAGCGACGGTATCCCATACAGATGCTGGATCAATACCATCTTGATCAATACCACCGGATCCGTTCCGGGGCGTCCGTTGTCATGACAATAATATGGATCAAGCCGCTCGTACAGCCAGTCATAATCCATCACCTTTTCGATCTTCCTTAATAGATGATCTTGAGGCACTAATGCATCTATATCTACAAACACCACATCTCGTCGTGCGTCTTTTTTCCATTCATCCATAAAAACACCCCCATTCCTATTTTACCAGAAATGGGGGCGCTTGAATAGTTTTTTGACAGACTGTGCAGAGAGGCTGTTCAAATGAACAGCCTCTCTGCTTTATGAGGTGAAGATAAGAAATAACAGTGAAACAGCCAGACCAATGCCAAAAAGGAGAAGACCGTAAGAGAAGTTTTCAATAATGGATGTAAAAGGGTCTGGAAGGGGAATGCTTGTGGTCAGATTTCCAGGTTCCGTTTCAGCCGGATTCTCTTTCTTCACGGGGAGCGGTTTGAGTAGAGTTTTCATGAAACCGTTAACAATCCAGTCCGGCAGGGAAGAGGCTATTCTGCTGATCAGCAAAGCCGCAAAGGCAGAAGTGGTAGGCAGTATTTTATCCCCAAAGATTGCAACAGCATTGCTCAACTCGACAGATAGTTTCGCCGCAATCGGCAGTAGCTTTTCACCGATATGTGCAAAGACACTGCTGATTTTTACTGAAATTCTGGCAAAAAAAGCACATAGCGGCCTGTAAATGCTATCTTCAATATCAAGCCTCTCTGGCCAGATATTTACATATTCGGCCTCTTCAGTTCCATTGCTACGAATAAGAACCGTTCGGATAAATCCAAAGTAAATTGCTCCACCGATCAGGATGGATATTGCTGCACCCTTAAGATTAGCTAGAGAAAACCAATCAATAGCGTGTACTGGCGAAGAGCTGTTCATAAAATCCTGTGAAAGTACAGCAATTTTCTGCAACGTTATTCCTGGCAGGGTACCAAATAGAGGAAACATCAGCGCTGGAATACAAAGAGCGAATGTACTTACTGTATTCATAGCTGGTTTTACAGCGTCATATTGAAGCTGTAACGTAGAATCATTGTTTTTTTCCAGAAAGATGGCCGTGAAGAGTTTTGTCATATAAGCAACGGTAAGTCCGCCGGAAAGGAGAAAAATCCATTCCACGCATTTCATCAGTGCGATGCTGCATCCGCTCTCAGCCAGCAGTTCTATATATTCGACTATGCTTTCGTGGAGCAGAGTCTTGCTGATATAACCGCTGAATAAAGGAATTCCGGCGATTCCCAGTGCGCCTGATAGAAATATCAGCATCAGGAGAGGTTTTTTGCGACCGTAACCACGGATTCTGTTGAGATCCAATTGATGGCATTTCATATAGATTGCTCCGGCTGACATGAAGAGCACCAGTTTAAAAAGAGAATGGTTCACCATGTGAAGTACAGTGCCCCAGGCTGCCAGAGAGTTTTCTTCCCCCAGTATGCACTGCATGGATATTCCTGTGAGGATAAAACCAATCTGAGATACCGAAGAACAGGCAAGCGTACGTTTCAGATTGATAGAAAAAACAGCTATGATTGCACCGGTAAACATAGTCAGCACAGCGAGAACAAGTAGGACAAATCCCCATCCTCTGTCATGCAGAAAGATTTTGCAGGATAGCACCAAGACTCCGAAAATTCCAGCTTTTGTCAATATTCCGGAAAGAAGTGCGGAGGCTGGAGCCGGTGCCACTGGATGAGCTTTTGGAAGCCAGATATGTAGAGGATACATCCCAGCTTTTGCTCCGAAGCCGAACAGAATCAAAGCGCCGGAAAGGAAGAGAAGCGGCCTTTTTCCTGAATCAATGGAACTGCAGGCAAAAGCGAGGCGTGAAATAGCAAGGGTTCCGGCCAATTTGTACAACAGGAAAATGCCCATAAGCATTACCATACCACCAAGAACAGCAACAGCCAGATATGTCTGTCCCGCCCGCATGGCATCGGGGGTTTCGTCATGTATTACCATTACATAGGAGGTAAATGACATGATTTCAAAAAAGATAAAGGTTGTCAATAAATCAGATGAAAGGAATACACCGATGGTTGCTCCTAAAGTCAGAAGCGTAAAGAAATAATAGCGGTTTCGGCTCCGGTAATGTGAAAGATATTCAGAGGAAAAAACAGTTGTGCAAAGCCACATAAAACCTGTGATGCAGATATAAAGCGCACGAAAACCGTCTGCTTCAAAATTTAGTCCACTTAAAATCTGCGGAATAGAAAAATACATGGTTTCTCTGTGAATTACCTTTTTTAGAATCAGAGACAGTAAAAGCAGCTCAAGTGCGCATGAGAAAGCTGCAAAGACATTCCTGGCAGTTTTGCTTTTTCTGCCGACACAATAGCTGATCACTGCAGTTGCCATCGGGAACAGAATGGAGAGTGGAAGTATAAAATCATCTGTATGAATCATGGATAAAGCACCTCCTTTATAAACCACTAGTCAACATATTCTTCAGCATTATCATGAGAGGCTCTGAATGAATTCCAAGGTAAAGCATGCTCAGGGAGAGAATAAACAGAGGGATCAGCATGAGCGCACCGGGATCCTTGTCAGACGGTGTAAATGCTTGTGCTTCCTGTTCCGTGACAAAGAAAGCACGGACGGAAAGCGGGAGCAAATAAGCAGCCGTCAACAGGGCAGACAACAAAAGCGATACGATCCCAACTATAGCCCAGATACCTTCAAGTTCAGCTGCTGCTCCAATAAGGTTCATTTTGCTGATATAGCCGGGTAGCAGCGGTAAGCCTGTAAGGGCCAGTGAAGCGAGAAAAAAAACGGAAAACGTCAGCGGCATTTTTCTTCCGAGTCCCGCTGTCTGGTGTACGTATTCTCGGCCTGTTTTAATCAGAACGATTCCTGCACAGAAAAACAGAGTAATCTTAATGATACCATGAAAAAGCATATGACTAAAGGCAGCCGTCAGCCCGTTTGAGGTCAGAAGTGACATCCCGAAAAGAATATAGCTCAGATTACTAATCGTGGAATATGCGAGCCGGCGTTTCAGATGCTGCTCACGAAACGCCATCACTGAGCCGAATAGAATAGTAAATGAAGTGAGGGCAAGTATAGTATCCTGTGCCCATGTCCCAAGCAGCAGCACTGGCCCAAACGCATACCATGTGCTGCGGATTATGGCGAATGCACCGCTCTTTACCACCGCCACTGCATGCAGAAGTGCTGTTACAGGCGTAGGGGCAACACTAGCAGAGGGCAGCCACATATGGAGTGGAAAAACAGCTGCTTTTACACCAAAGCCGATAAATGTCAGCAGGTAAGCTACTAAAAGATATCTGTCACCGGCATAGGCGGAAGATGATCCGCCTATAATGTATTCCTGGCAGCCAGTACGGCTGAAGAGCATCATCATACCGGTAAAGGAAAGAGCGGCGCCGCCGAGAGAATAAACAATGTATTGCCGTGCTGCTGACATTGAGCGTCTATCTCCTTCATGTGCTACAAGCGGGATAGTGACAAGTGTCAAAAGCTCGTAGAAAAAATACATCGTCAACAGATTAGCACTCAGCGCAACGCCGGCTGTAATTCCATAACTCATAAGATAAAAACTGAAGAATCGGGGGCGGTTTTCTCCTTTCTCCATATACTCCAGCGTATATAGTATAGCCAAAGGCCAAAGAAAAGCAATCAGGGCAAGAAAGAAGTAGCTTGCTTCGTCCATTTTCAGCATGAAAGGCAGTTCTTCTGTCAAGCGGACCAGGATGAGTGTGCCGGAAGGACGTTTTAAAAGCAAAAACACGATGAGCAAAGAGGTGAGCAAGGTAGAAATCAAAAGTACACTATTGCGGTTTCGTTCACTGTTGAATCGGCTGAGGCCAGTTATAATACCTGTTAAAAGAGGAATCAGCACTGGAAGAATGAGAATTTTTAAACTCATGTTTATTTTGCTCCTTACATGAGGGCAGCAGTTACACTCTCAACAAGAGAAAGGAAAGGCTGTGGGAAGACGGTAAATGCGGCAAGAACTGCAAGGATGATCAGAGGAACGAGCATCCAGCCGCTCGGCTCCTTTTTCTTCAGAGAAGCATAATCAAAATCTTCGCCTGGAAAGAAACCACGTATTGTGATCGGCAGAAGATAAGCTGCTGTGAGTAGGGCGGAAATCAGCAGAATGACCGGACCAAGCCAGCTGATAACAGGTATGCCTGAAGATAGAGATCCAATCGCAAGATACCATTTGCTCAAAAAGCCGCACATGGGAGGAATGCCGATCAGTGCCAGCGAGCAAAGCGTAAAGCACCAGATAGTAACCGGCATTTCTTTTCCTATACCCGTCAGTTCATCAACTTTGGATTTGTGTGTTCTGTAAATGATTGCACCGGCACAGAGGAAAAGCCCATCCTTGACAACAGAGTGACACAACACATGAAGCAATGCGCCAGTCAGGGCAGTCGTATTCATGAGGAAAAGACCGAAAAGAATATAGCTTACCTGACTAACAGTGGAGTAAGCGAGACGCTTCTTTAATATTTTTTCCTTAAAAGCCATGGAAGAGCCCATGAATACCGTCAGCAGCGATATGTACAGCAGTGCGCTTTGAACCCACGTGCCACGAAAAAAACCGGGTCCAAACTGATAATAGATAACGCGAATGATGGCTATGACGCCTGCTTTGGTAATAACACCCGAGAGGACGGCGGAAGCAGGTGCTGGAGCTACAGGATGAGCTGTGGGAAGCCAGGCGTGAAGAGGGAATAGGCCTGCCTTTGCCCCAAAACCGAGGATGACGGCAAAAGCAACTCCAAGCAATAAAGCCTCATGTCCCACGATAGCAGTAGTATCCAAAACGCCGCCGGGAACGAAATCAAGTGTCGTGCCGTACCGGGCGAGAAACGGGATTCCAAGCAGGCCTGCAAAGGCTCCGGCAAAGGAATAGAGCAGATACTTCATCCCGGCTTTCACTGCTTCCTCCGTCTGGTTGTGCAGAACCATGGGCAAAGTGAGCAGTGTCATCCATTCAAAACTCAGATACATGGTTACATAATTTGCTGCAAAAGCAACTCCAAGCATAGCTCCTTCTCCAAGAAGGAAAAAACTATAATAGCGATTATGGTTTTTCTCATGTTTCATGTATTCAAATGAAAAAATACCGCTCATCAACCACATAAAGGCAATCAATCCGGCAAAATACCTGGTAACCGAATCCACCTGTAACCGAATTTCCATTTTTGGTGCAAGCGTACAGATATGCAGGGATGCATCCGACAGATATAACTGGATTACCGTAAGCGCAAAAGTGGCGGACAGCGAAATGAGAATAAAAGTTCTGCGTCTGTTTTCATCTTTCAGTGTCGGCAAAAGGCCGACGGCAAGTCCGCACAGCATGGGGAACAGAATAGGGAGAATCAGAGAAAAGCTGTTATTCATGGAGCACCTCAGCTTAATACAGATAGTCCGGCTTCAATGATACTGATGAATTTCTCTGAATTGAAGCCGATTATAAAATTCAGAGACATAAATGAAATCAGAGAGAAACGGAAGGGAAGGTTCAGGCCGCTTTGAACAGCTATATGCTGCTTGTTGTTTTGCCTGCTATATAAAATCGAAATAGCCCCCAGATAGTAAAGTGCATTTAGAACAGTGCTGATGACAATGGATGTAATTCCCGCAGCAAACTTCCAGTTGTTCACACTGAGTAGGGCCTGTGTCAGATTCAGCTTCGTGATAAAGCCGGCAAATAAGGGGATACCGATCATGGAAAGACTGCCGAGAGTAAATGCAAGTCCGGACAACGGTGCGCGTCTTGCTGCACCATGCAGATCATCAAACAGCCGGCTGTTTCCCGATACAGTCATCATTCCGGCGGCTGCGCAAAATAGCATGGGTTTTGTCACAGCGTGAGCAAGAATCTGAATACACGCTGCCGTTATACCTGCCTCATTCCCTATGCCTATGCCGACAAATATATACCCGACCTGAGCAATCGAAGAATAGGCAAGCATTCTTTTAATGTTTCTCTCCCTAATCGCATAAAGGGAACCGAAGAGCATTGCTCCGATACCGAATAGAAAAAGCAGGTCAGAAATGTTAGAGGAATTTACTGCTTCACGGCCAAAAACACGAGCAAAAAGTTTAATCAGCAGGATGATATAGCTTTTTATAACCAATCCGGAAAGAATGCCGCTGGATGAAACCGTAGCACTGGCGTGGGCATCAGGTAGCCAGGAGTGAAAAGGCCATAGGGCACTTTTAAGGGACATCCCGACGGCAAAAAAACCGATGGTAACTGTGAGAGGAAAAGCATAATCGCCGGTAGAAATCAGGTCGCGGATTTTTGTGCTCATAGGTTCCATAAGCAGATGGCCGGTAATGTTGTAGAGAATGATAATCCCAAGCAGGAACAGGCCGGAACCGAGAAGGCTCATAATCAGATAGCGAGTAGCGGCAACCAGAGCTCTGCCACTCCTGTAATTGATCATGACAAGTGCACAAGAAGCAATAGTGTTGATTTCTACAAATACATAAGCTGTAAAAATATCGTTTGTAAAGATCAATGCCAGCATAGAGACCATCAGAAGATTGCAAACGGAATAATATAGGTTGAGTTTCTGTTCTTCAACGTCCTCTTCCGTATGCGTTATTCCCCCAAGAAGTGTAAGCAGCATCACCAGAGGGAACAGTATCCCCATAAGGGACTCCAACGGCCCGATACGCAGTTCGTTTCCCCATGGTGCCGGAAAGTGCCCCAACAGATAAACATAACTTGTTCCGGTTTGCAATGTGAACATAAGTGTAACTGCCATCATGGCTGCCACACAGGTATTCAGAAGAAGACACAGGTTTCTGGAAGCTCGGCCCCGCAGTATGCTGCAGGTGACTCCACCTGCCAGATAGACCATAATGGAGAAGAACGGAAAATTCTGGACAAAGCTCATCAATTAGTCCTCCCTTTGGGAAAGAGAGACGATTTCATCCATTTCCAGCGTGTGATACTGCAGATAAAGCCTTGTTGTCAGAGAAAGAAGGAAAGCAGTTACGCTTACGGAAACGACGATACCCGTTAATACAAGCCCCGCTGGAATCGGATTTATATATTCACTGGCTTCGGAAGACTTTTCAAGCAGGATAGGGCTGATCCTCCCAGATATATACCCGTTGGAAGCAAGAAAAAGAAAAATGGCACTGTCCATGAAATTGAAACCGATTACTTTCTTGACTAGGTTTCGGTTGAAGAAAAGCATAGTGAATCCAATACCGAAAACAATTACGGCCGTAGCTTCGAAGTAATTCGCAATAAGATTACTGCCCATTTCCAAGACCTCCTTTGCTGAATAGGGCATAAAACATATACATGGTGCTGGAGACAACTAAACCCACACATATATTAAGAGGTAGGATCAGTCCGCTGGAGAGTATAGCGCCTGGTGTGCCTAGCGGAACCCTGCTTTCTATCCCGTTAGCACCTGTATAGAAGGAATAAGTTTTCAGAAGAATATAGGTGATCAGAGCGAAAGAGCTGACCTGCTGATATACCCGGAAGGTAAAGAATTTTTCCAGCTTCTCATAGCCGTTAGCGGCTGTGTACAGGATAAGTGAAGCGCCGATGATTGCTCCTCCCGAAAAGCCTCCACCTGCAGATAAATGCCCGTTTAAAATAACATAAATCCCAAATAAAATGCCCGTAGGAACGAGTATCATGGAAGAAGCACGAAAAATATCATTGTCTGCTCTTGGGAGGCTGTGAATGCTCAGCTGAGGAATGCTGAGTGTCCTGAATCTGCTGTTATAGTCCGCTCGTAGCAGTATAATAACACTGCAGACAGCGATAAACAGTACATTGGATTCACCGAGCGTATCAAATGCACGGTAGTCCAGTATCATGCCAGCTACAGCGTTGACTGCTCCGGCTTCGTTAACCGCTTCTTCAAGATAACGGGTGTATACCTCATTTTCGGCAGGGTTATTATTACCGCCAAAACGCGGCAGAAAGGATACCGTTATAAGCAGCGTAATGACGATCGTAAGGCAGACAAGCACGGAAACAATGTCGTAAATAATTCTGAAAACAGGATGCCCGGGAGATGGAGACGGAATCCGGCTGGTTATATGCTTCAGCCGGCCTTTTTTGGGGGCAGGTCGGGAGACAACAGGCTCCTTCTCAACAGACAAAATATTAAGTATTTCTTCTCCTTCAACCCAGTTTATAAAGCGGGCAAGATAATAAGGAATTTTCATTTTTTCGAACGCCCCCTTCTTGCAATGGCGGAAATCCTTCGTAGAGTAATAAAAAACAGGATGCTCGTCACGCCTGCCCCGACAGCCGCTTCAGTGATTGCAAGATCCGGGGATTCAAGCATCAGCCATATGACGGACATAATTGAGCTGTATCCCATCTGGATCAGTACGGCTGAGAGTAAGTTCCTAGTCAGTGCAACGGAAGCGGCACAGAGGATCAGAAAGCCAAGTAAAAAAACAATGCTGTAATTCATTTTTTTAAAGTCTCCTTTTTGCCGTCAGCAGATCTCCCTTCTTTGATCTCCATACGCAGAATCAGATGGGTTGCAACCGGACTTCCTGTCCAGAGCAGCACAATAATGACTGCCAGTTTGCTGATAAAGGTGAAAGTACCGCAAAGCACAGTGAGTCCTGCAAAAAGCAGCAAAAGCCCCATTGTATCACCAAGGCCGGATGCATGCATCCTGAAAAGCGCATAGGAAAAGCGATAATTGCCTACAACGGCACTTACCAGAAAGAAGAGCCCTCCGAGCGTCAGCACAGCACCGGATATAAAACGTATCCATTCAACACCGCTCATGGCTTTCTCCTCCCCGCAAGAAATCTTGTAAGGATAGCCACCGCAAGAAAGCTGAACAAGGCATAGATAATGGCAATGTCCGCAAACCCGTATTCGCCGCTTCTGGCAGCCAGCAGACAGATGAGAGCAACGACTTGTGTATCAGTTATGTTGACGGCAATAAGCCTGTCAGCTATAGAAGGGCCCTTGATTGCGCGAAACAGGCAGGCTAACGTGCAAATCGAAAGCACGAAAATACAGAAAGAGAGCAGCTTGTAAACAAGATCCTGATAGCTCATTATTGGTGTTCCCCCTCAAGTTTTTTTAGCTGACGGAGGATCATGTTGTCAGTAACGCCGCCTGCAAAACCATCATCCAGACAGTGAATTGTATATATCCCGTTCTCGATATTGCCTGTAATGGTTCCCGGCGTCAGAGTGATACATTCAGCCAGAGAGACCCGAGCAGCTCGGCTTTGAAGCTCAGGGTTAAACGTAATGTAAGAAGCTGCCGGCTGTCTGCGTGAATAAATCAGTTTTGCAACCTGAAAGTTTGTTTTGAATACTGCTGCAAGCAGTAGGCTGCACAACTTTATAATTCCTGGCAGCTTTCGGAAGAAAGATCTGTCTTTTTCAAGGCTGTAATTGAATAGAACACAACACATGACATAAATCCCGCCAGAGATAATAACGCCGAAAATCAGGATTTCTGAATTGATTCGTCCGTTAAAAATAAACCATAACAGCAGAAAGATCAGGAACATTTAAAGATATCTCCTTAGTATATTATAAAGAATATTTATTATATACTTGTATGCCGAAGAAAGCAAATAAAAACAACGCAGACCAGATGTATTGAAAGAATTATTTATAACACATTTATTTTGAGAAACCGGCCACTTGAAAAGAACTGACTTATCAGGTATAATAATTTAATTATGAAAAGTATTTATTTGAAAAACTTTACAGCAACAGCAGTATTAATCAGTCTCGGGTTGCTTCTCGTGGCGGTATCTGCCCTTGGCCTCGGCCGCGGTTATGTGATCAATGAGTATATGGATAATATGCTCAATTGTGCTTTTGAAGTGGCCCATACGGCTTCTGCTGTTGCAGAGGAAGAATCCTTGAACAGCTGGCGTCTCGGTATGATCCTTTCTTCAGTTTCCAAAGCTGCCGGAAATCATATTTTTATTACCGACGAAAATGACAGAGTTGTCTGCTGTTGTGACGATTTCCCATTCTGCATCCATTATTATAAGGTAATTCCGGAAGCTCTTTCAAGAGTATCGTCCTCCAGTGATGTCTATCAGGGGCGTCAGGTACTGGATGGTTTTTTTGATGGGGAAAGACTAATTGTTGCAGTTCCGGTAACAAGCGCGGAAAACAGTTCTGCTTTTATAGGTACTGTTATAGTCAGCACGCAGCCGAACAGTATTTTCTCTCCCTGGAAGCCCTTCCTTTTGATTCTCCTGGTAATATGGGCAGTTGTTCTAACTACTGTGCTGATTTTTGCCTTTGGATTTTCCAAACGTATGGCAAAACCTTTGGATGAAATTGCGGAGGCTTCACGTTCCTTTGCCCGTGGTGATTTCTCTGTGAGAGTAGAGCAGCGCAGCGACAGCTCCGATGAAGTAGGTGCACTGATAGAATCCTTCAACAAAATGGCGGACTCTTTGGAAAATGCTGAAAAACGCCGGAGTGAGTTTATATCGAATGTTTCCCACGAACTGCGTACCCCAATGACGACGATTTCCGGCTTTGCTGATGGCATTCTGGACGGTACCATTCCCAAAGAGCAGGAGGATGTTTATCTCCGCTCAATCCGCGATGAAACCCGTCGCCTTGCAAGGCTGGTGAGGACTATGCTGGATGCTTCCCGCACAAGGGCTGCTGCGGCTGATCCCTCTCGCCGTACTGACTTTGACCTGACGGAACTCATTGTGCAGACACTTTTGAGCTTTGAATCCAGAGCTACAGAGAAAAATTTGGATGTGGATCCGCAGCTTCCTGAAAACAGTGTGATGGTGCACGCTGATAAAGATGGTATCACGCAGGTAATTTATAACCTGCTTGACAATGCTGTCAAGTTTGCCGATCGCGGAAGCTGCATCACTCTTCGCCTTTATAAGGATGAAAAGAAGGCGTATGTTTCTGTACGGGATGAAGGAGAAACGATCCCTCCGGATGATCTCCCTTATATTTTTGACCGATTTCATAAGTCCGACCGTTCACGGAGTCTGGATAAAGACGGGGTAGGTCTAGGCCTTTCACTGGTAAAGAGTATTATCAACGGGCATGATGAAGATATTGTTGTCAGGAGTGAGAACGGTATGACGGAGTTTGTCTTTTCTCTTGCTCTGGCGGAAAGCTGAGGACACAATGAACAGTTGGTATGACCCGGATGATTGGTATGCTCCTCTTGAGGCAGACACCGATAATGCAGATGAAGTAAAAAAGAACAGACGGATAAAACGCTTCAGAATAATTGGTGCGCTTTTTATTCTGGCCGCTCTGCTTTTTGGCACAGGCATTTCTATGGCTAATCTCATACAAAAGTCAGCGGCAATCCGTACAACTGTACAGCCAGAAAATAAAGAGCTCCCAGAAAAATATCCGGATGATTACAGGGGGTTTTTTGCCGCTTATTATACTCCTGCGGAAACAAAGAAAAGCGTGATCGACATTCCTCTGTCGGATAGTCATTTGGAGTTTGAGCTGAAGCTTGAAAGGCGCAAAGACGCTGAACTAACCCTGCAGCAGCTTTACACAAGCTGCTCGCCTTCCATAGTTGCTATTGCCGGTTATCAGGAAGATATTGTCGGCTATAATTGGGGGACAGGGATCGTCCTCTCAGAAGATGGCCTGATCCTCACCAACACACATGTTATCGATCAGTGTGACAGAGCGGACGTGATTTTTGATGACGACATAAAGTATACTGCTGAACTGATCGGCGCTGATTCCACCAGCGATATTGCTCTCCTGAAAGTTGATGCATCTGGACTGAAAGCTGCTACGTTCGGGGACAGCGTTTTCCTTAACATTGGAGACAATGTCGCGGCGATCGGAAATCCTCTCGGGGATAGTTTTACACGTACACTCACTGACGGTATCATTTCTGCCATCGACAGGGACGTTATGCATGATGGCCACAAAATGACTCTTTTGCAGACGAACACTGCACTGAATGAAGGAAATTCAGGCGGGGCGCTTTTTAATATGTATGGCCAGGTTGTAGGTATAACAAATATGAAAATGGTTTCTGCTTCTTCCGGTATTGAAGGAATCGGCTTTGCTATACCTTCTTCCACTGTAAAAGCGGTTATTTCTGCTCTTTTGGCAGACGGAGAAGTGAAAGGCCGGCCTTCCATTGGCATTACGGTCGGCGAAATTCCTGAAGAAGCTTTGAAAAAATACAGCCTTCCTGTAGGCCTTTACGTGGCTTCTGTATCGAAAGAGTCTGATGCCTGGAAAAAAGGTCTTCGTGAGGGAGATATTATTTTGGAAGCAGAAGATATACCGGTCAGAAAAACATCTGAACTTAATGACTTAAAAAACAAATTGCAGGTAGGGGATCTCATCAATCTCAAATTCTGGCGTGATGGAAAAGAGTTGCAACTCAGTATTAAGCTGATGGATACAAACGAGGTATATAAGTAACATGCCGAAAGCGGAAAAAATCGAAGCCGGGAAACTGATCAATACACACGGCATTACTGGAGAAATGAAAGCGGAAGTTTGGCTTGACAGCCCGCAGTTTATGAAAACATTCAGGCGATTTTTCATCGGCGAAAAAGAATATGGTGTTCTTTCCTCACGCACTCAGAAAGGCTTCCTGTATCTGAAACTGGCTGGAGTGGAAGATCTCAATACTGCCATGTTGCTGAAGGGCTGTGTTCTTAAGATTGCCCGTGAAGATGCTCATCTTCCTGCAGGAGCCTTCTTCCTGTGTGATATTATCGGTGCACGTGTTATAGACGAGCGAGGCGTTGAAATCGGTATTCTGACTGATATTGAGGAAAATCCCGCTGCTCCGATTTATATCGTAAAAGGAGAGAGAGAACACCTGATTCCTGGTGTGCCGGAGTTTATCCGCCAGGTGGATGCGGAGCATGGTCTTGTCACGGTCCGCCTGATTGAAGGGATGTGATTCTGTAGAATGCGTATCGATATTATGACGCTTTTTCCGGATACTGTATACGCTGTATTGCATGAAAGCATACTTGGCCGTGCGGCAGAAAAGGGTTTGATTGAAATAAACTGCGAGCAAATCCGGGATTATACGGAAAACAAACAGTGCCAGGTGGATGATTATCCTTATGGCGGCGGGTGGGGCTGCGTGCTGATGGCGCAGCCTCTGCAGTCGTGTCTGGAGGCCGTTATGCACAAGGCCGGTGCCAGAAAAAGCAGGGTTATATATCTATCTCCGCAGGGAAAACCTTTTAATCAGGAAGATGCGAAACGCCTGAGTGCTGATTATAATCATCTTGTGCTGGTCTGTGGTCATTATGAGGGTATCGATGAGCGGTTTATTGTTAAAAGCGTGGATGAAGAAATCTCCCTCGGTGACTTTGTTCTGACAGGTGGTGAAATTGCAGCTATGGCGGTAGCGGATGCTGTCTGCCGCCTGGTACCGGGTGTCCTGGCAAATGAGGTATGCTTCACAGAAGAAAGCCACTGGGACGGTCTTCTGGAATATCCCCAGTATACCAGGCCGGATGTCTGGGAAGGGCTGGAAGTGCCTGAAGTGCTGCGGGAAGGTAATCACGCTAAAATTGCAACCTGGCGGCGGAAGCAGCAGCTTCTTCGGACAAAGCAAAAGCGACCTGATTTGTTTGAAAAGCTTAAACTGACGGACAGTGAAGATGTCAGACTCCTGAAGGAGATTGAACGTGATACTTTCCGTCGCCCACTTACAGAGCCAATCACCTGCCGCGCTGCCACTGTGGCTGATCTGGATGATGTCATGAATATTACTTCAGAGGCCAAAGCTGTCCTGAGACAGCGTGAAATCAGCCAATGGATGGATGAGTATCCTGCCAGGGATGATTTCCTGAAGGATATAGAAAAGCATGAATTGAATCTTATCTTCCACGGACAGGAACTGGCTGGCTTTTTCTCCCTCTCTGCGGAGGAGGAAGCGGTTTTTGCGTCTATCCGGGATGGTAAATGGACGGAGGGAATTCCCGCCTGTGTGCTGCACCGTGTTGCGCTGTCAGCGGAATACCGCGGTTCCGGTATTGCGAAGCACTTGATGAAAGCAGCTGAAAAGCAGGCAGAAGCGCTTGGTTTCCACTGTATCAGAACGGATACTCATAAAAAAAACAAGCCTATGCTGAATTTGCTGAGAAATTTAAATTATCGATACCGTGGGAATGTTTTTTATATGGAGGAAGCATTACGCGGGCGTGACCCATCCAGGCAGGCTTATGAAAAAATATGGAAAGTGAAACCTGATCATGGAACTGACAAACAGTAATGATATCCGCACTCTTCTACAGCGGCATGGCTTCCATTTTTCTAGGGCACTCGGACAGAATTTTCTGATTTCCTCGTGGGTGCCACAGCAGATAGCTGAGAGCTCTCTGGCCGATACAGGGACAGGTGTTCTGGAAATCGGACCCGGTATCGGCTGCCTGACGGAACAGCTTAGCCTCCGGGCGAGAAAAGTTATTGCACTGGAAGTGGACAGGCGTCTTCAGCCGATCCTGAAGGAAACGCTCTCTTCCTGCCAAAATGTGAAGCTTCTTTATACAGATGCTATGAAAACAGACCTCCAGCGACTGGTTGCGGAGGAGTTTACGGGGCTCAGAAAAGTAGCGTGTGCAAATCTTCCATATCAGATTACTTCTCCCATACTATTAAAGCTGCTGGATGTGAAGGAACTTGATGTTATAACTGTGATGATCCAGCGTGAAGTTGCGCAGCGTATCTGTGCCAGTCCAGGCAGTGCTGATTACGGTGCACTTTCTCTACGTGTACAGTGGGAGATGGAAACGGATTTCCTTTTTTCTGTCCCTCCATCCTGCTTTATACCACAGCCCGGTGTAACTTCCTCTGTTATCCGCCTGATCAGGCGCAAAAACCTGCCGGTTTCTGTACGTGATGAAGCAGCAATGTTCCGCCTGATCCGAGCTGCCTTTGGTCAGCGCCGTAAAACGCTGGTGAATGCAGTTTCCTCACAACTGCCCGGTTTGGATAGAGAAAAGGTAGAAATGGCTCTTCGATCCTGTGGGCTTGATACCCGGGTTCGCGGGGAAAGCCTTTCCGTGGTGCAGTTTGCTAAACTCAGTGATGAATTATTTATATAATTAAAAGAAAAACTATTGCTTTTTACCCAGTTTATATGGTATTCTAATAAATGGCAGATTCTGTGCTCATAGTACGGAATGCTTGCCGTTTTTGTTCAGTAATTTTTTTATTAGAAAGGATCACGTTCTATGAGCAAAAAGTATGTCTATCTGTTTTCAGAGGGCAACGCAAACATGCGTGAGCTTCTCGGCGGCAAGGGAGCTAACCTTGCGGAAATGACCAATATCGGTCTTCCAGTTCCTCAGGGATTTACCATTACCACCGAAGCCTGCAATCAGTATTATGAGAACGGCCGTCAGATCAGCGATGAGATTATGTCTCAGGTAATGGAGTATGTTGAGCGTATTGAACTTCTCAACAGCAAAAAGTTCGGCGATCTTGAGAACCCACTTCTGGTTTCAGTCCGTTCTGGTGCACGTGCTTCTATGCCTGGCATGATGGACACGATCCTGAACCTTGGCCTGAATGACGACGTTGTTGCCGCCATGATCAAGGGCAACCCCGATCCGAAATTCGAGCGTTTTGTTTATGACTCTTACCGCCGCTTTATTCAGATGTTTTCCGATGTTGTTATGGAAGTCGGCAAGAAGCACTTTGAAAAGCTTATTGACGAAATGAAGGAGGCCAGAGGCATCAAATACGATGTTGAGCTGACAGCAGATGACCTCAAAACTCTTGCTGCTCAATTCAAGGCTGAATACAAGGCTCAGATCGGCGAAGAATTCCCGACGGATCCTATCGTCCAACTGAAAGAAGCCATCAAAGCTGTTTTTCGCTCCTGGGATAATCCCCGTGCAAACGTTTATCGCCGTGATAATGACATCCCATATTCTTGGGGTACTGCCGTTTCAGTCATGCCGATGGTTTTTGGCAACTTAAATGACAATTCTGGCACCGGTGTTGCTTTTACACGTGATCCTGCTACCGGTGAGAAAAAGCTGATGGGTGAGTTCCTCACCAATGCCCAGGGTGAAGATGTTGTCGCTGGTATCCGTACCCCAATGCCAATTGCCCAGATGGAACAGAAGTTCCCCGAGGCATTCCGCCAGTTTACCCAGGTATGTTCCATCCTTGAGAAGCATTATCATGATATGCAGGACATGGAATTTACTGTTGAAAACGGAAAGCTTTATATGCTCCAGTGCCGTAACGGCAAACGTACAGCACAAGCTGCACTTAAAATTGCCTGTGATCTCGTTGATGAAGGCATGATCGATGAAAAGCAGGCCGTTCTCATGATTGACCCGCGTAACCTGGATACGCTTCTGCACGGGCGGTTTGATACAGCTGCCCTAAAGAGAGCTACTCCAATTGGCAAGGGCCTTGGCGCATCTCCTGGTGCAGCCTGCGGCAAGATTGTTTTCTCTGCAGAAGATGCCAAAGAATGGGCTGCCAGAAAGGAAAAAGTTGTTCTTGTCCGTCTAGAAACCTCCCCTGAAGATATCGAAGGTATGAAGGCTGCGCAGGGTATTCTGACAGTTCGTGGCGGAATGACTTCTCACGCTGCCGTTGTTGCGCGCGGTATGGGTTCCTGCTGCGTCTCCGGTTGCGGTGATATCAAGATGGACGAAGAAAACAAAAAGTTTGAACTTGCAGGAAAGACCTTCCATGAAGGAGATTATATTTCCATTGATGGCTCTACAGGTAATATTTACGATGGCGTTATCCCAACAGTCGATGCTGTTATCGCCGGAGAGTTCGGCAGAATCATGGGCTGGGCAGATAAGTATCGCCGCCTCCGTGTCCGCACCAATGCTGACACCCCGCGTGATGCCCGCAAGGCAGTTGAGCTCGGAGCCGAAGGTATAGGCCTTACCCGTACGGAACATATGTTCTTCAATGAAGACCGTATTCCGGTTTTCCGTGAAATGATCTGTGCAGATACAGTTGAAGAGCGAGTTGCAGCTCTTGCCAAGCTTGAGCCAATGCAGCAGGCTGATTTTGAAGGGATCTATGAAGCCATGCACGGTATGCCTGTCACAATCCGCTTCCTTGATCCTCCTCTCCATGAGTTTGTTCCCACAGAAGAAGAAGATATTAAGGCTCTTGCAGATGCACAGGGAAAGACGGTTGAGAGAATTAAAGAGATCATTTCTTCTCTCCATGAGTTTAACCCGATGATGGGTCACCGCGGATGCCGTCTGGCTGTCACCTATCCGGAAATTGCCGAGATGTAGACCCGTGCC
>JAEEGL013674798.1_pt1 | contig 17390 bp, 21 predicted proteins | sample 9134231 | NCBI WGS metagenome assembly JAEEGL01 (sample SAMN16246548, study PRJNA631951) | gut metagenome | biome: gut microbiome; feature: rumen; material: fiber-attached | host: Bos | place: Iran: Karaj | collected 2018-10
CTTTCTGAAGATCGACGGCGGCGTGGTCACCGACGCCAAATTCTCCACCTTCGGCTGCGGCAGCGCCATCGCCTCCAGCTCCATGGCCACGGAGATGATCAAGGGCCAGCCCGTGGAGAAGGTCATGGAGCTGACCAACAAGGCCGTGGTGGAGGCGTTGGACGGGCTCCCCGCCTACAAGCTCCACTGCTCGGTCCTGGCGGAGGAGGCGGTGAAGGCCGCCCTCAAGGACTACTTCGACAAAAACGGCATCCCCTACGACCCCGCCCAGTTCCCCGACGTCCCTTCCTGCGCCTCCTGCGAGATGCACTGAACCGCGGCAGGACCGCTGTGCATCAGGACAAACCCATCGTGCAAAAACAACAGCCGGCCCAGACCATGGGTCGGCTGCTGCGATTCGTCCAAAGTTTCTCCTCTCCACGGAGGCGCGCAAAAGGCCTGTTCCCGCGAAAAGGGGTCACTGTACCTTTCTCGGTTCGGCGATATAGATGACGTCCGGTATGCTTCGCCTGCTGCGAGGGGCGTTCACCCGCCTTCCGTCAAACGCCATGACAGAGCTGTCCCCGCCGTCCAGGTTGTAGGCCGCCTGGCAACCCAGGGATTCCATGAACCGGGACAGCTGCGGCAGGGTCATGCCTCGGGAATAGGCGTTGCGGCGGCCGTCCACCACCACGAAGCAATAGTGTCCCGGCGCGTAATATCCCAGGGCCGTCCGGGGGTTGGCGCCGGTCAGACTTGAGTTGAATGTGTCCTTGGCGTGGCCGTTCCCGTCCAGCAGAGCAGGTCCGAAGCACCAGGCCTGCCAGGGGTCCATGGCTATGATCTGGTCGCTGCTGGTCGCGTTCCCGTCCAGCGTGAGCATCCGCCCGTCCCGCAGCAGCACGCAGGGGTCATACCGAGGGTTGTCCACCCGGCGAGCCACCTCGCCGTTGACCACCACGCAGCCGAAGTCCCACTTGGAAACATAGTCCCCGTTTATCATCAGCAGGGCATTTTCCCGGCCCATCAGATCCAGCACGTCCATGGGATCATTGGCGCTGTTTCTCAGGGTGTCCCGGGACCAGGCCGAGCGGATGCTGGTGACGTCCTCGATATAGATGTCCGCCACGAAGCAGACCATGGGCTTGGGGAAACCCTCGGGGTTTTCGATCTTCTCGATCCGGATGCTCACCTGGTCGCTCACATAGGAGCTTTCCGTCTTGAGCGGATCGCCCGTGCCGAACACGTCAGGATGGGCCGCTCCGTGGAGGCAATCAGGAGTGGGCTCCGGTGTGGGCGTGGGTATGTCCGTAGGCTCCGGCGTATCCGAAGGCATCGCCGTGGGACAGGGCGTCGCCTTTGGCGCTTCCACCTCCACCGATACCGGGGGAGCAAGGGTGGGCACCGGTGTGGCCGAGGGCGCCGGAGTATCCGTGGGCTCAGCCGCGTCCGCCGTGGGTACGGCCGTCCATTCCGCCGCCGCCCCGGTGAATCCTTCGCAGCAGGCCGCCAGCAGCGCCAGGTCCAACAGGATCATCAAACTGCAAACCAATCGCTTCATAGGCCCTATTCTACATGGTTTGATCAAAATGTGCAACATGAAAAACACGGCCTGCCCACAGGTTTCGCCGCCGGGCAGCAAAAACCGCCGTCAAACGGACGGCGGCTTTCGCGTCGATAACGGGGTTACTCCTCCGTGAAGGAATCCTTGTCGAGGCCACAGATGGGGCAGGTCCAATCGGCGGGCACTTCCTCCCAGGGGGTACCGGGGGCGATGCCGTTGTCGGGATCACCGACCTCGGGATCGTAAACATAGCCGCAGGGACAAACGTACTTCATGGCTGTTTCTCCTTTCGTTGGATTGCTTTTGGATTGCTTTTCGTTGCTTATGCTTTCCACAGTCCGTGGAGGTTGCAATAGGCGTAGACCGCCTCCACCTGGTCGCCGTCGGTGAGGGCGAAGGTGATTTCGGGCGCGCCATCCACGGCAAGGGCCTTGCGCTGGTTGCCCGCTTTGGTCTGCAAACTCACCCACTCGATGTGATGGGCGGCGATCATGGGATGGGGGGCGGCGCCCACCTTCACGGTGACCAGATTCCCCTCCTGCTGCCAGACGGGCACATGTTTCTCCAGGGCGGCGTCGGCCGTGCCGGGGATGATCTGCTTCATCTTCTGACCACAGCACATGACGGGGACGCCGGAAGGCTTCACCATGGCGATGATGTTGCCGCAGGTCTCACACACATAAAATTTCTGTTCCATAGGCTGTTCCTCCTGTCTTAATAATTGTTGGCGGATACTTCAAAATAGCTCTGGGGATGGGCGCAGGTGGGGCAGATCTCGGGGGCCTTGACGCCCACCACGATGTGGCCGCAGTTACGGCACTCCCACACCTTCACCTCGGCCTTCTCGAACACGGCTTTGGTCTCCACGTTCCTGAGCAGCGCCCGATACCGCTCCTCGTGGTGCTTCTCGATGGCGCCCACCAGGCGGAATTTCTCGGCCAGCTCCGCAAAGCCCTCCGCTTCGGCGGTCTTGGCAAAGCCCTCATACATATCGGTCCACTCGTAGTTCTCGCCTTCGGCAGCGGCCAGCAGGTTCTCGGCTGTGGAGCCGATGCCCTCCAGCTCCTTGAACCACATCTTGGCGTGTTCCTTCTCGTTGTCCGCGGTCATGAGGAATAGGGCGGCGATCTGTTCATACCCTTCCTTCTTGGCCTTGGAGGCAAAGTAGGTGTACTTGTTCCTGGCTTGGGATTCCCCGGCAAAGGCTGCCTGCAGATTCTTTTCGGTTTGGGTTCCGGCGTACTTGTTCATGCTGTTTCCTTTCTGAATGGCTCACTGGATAGGTTCAAAATCCGCTGCGCCGTGCTTGCACAGCGGGCAAATGAAATCGTCGGGCAACGTCTCTCCCTCGTAGACGTAGCCGCAGATCTTGCACACGAAGCCCTTCTTGCCTTCGGTGGCGGGCTTGGGCTTCACGTGAGCATGATAGAAGGCGTAGGTCATGGAGGGGGCGTTGCTGATGACCCTGGCTTCGGTCACGTCGCAGATGAACATGCCGTGGGTGCCCAGGTCGATGTACTGGATCACCTTCAGGGACATGACCGCGTTCACATACTTGCGGAGCATCACCAGGCCGTTGTCCGTGCGGGTCAGCTCCTCGCCGGCGAATTTGTCGGCCGTGCGACCGGACTGGAAGCCGAAGTTCTCGAACACTGAGAAGGGCGCTTCCTCGGAGAGAATGTTCAGGTTCATGACGCCGGTCTGCTCGATCACATGGTGGGAGTAGTTCATCTTGTTGATGGTGACGGCGATGCGATTGGGCTGGCTGGTCACCTGGGCCACGGTATTGACGATGAGACCGTTGTCCTTCTTCCCGTCGTTGGACGTGACCACATAGAGACCGTAGCCGATCTTGAAGAGGGCGGTCATGTCATTCTTGTTGGCGGTCTCAGAGGAGAGGGCCTGGTAGTCCTTGCAAAGCTCCTGGGCCAGGGCGGTGATCTCCTCCTTGTTGGCCTCGCTTATGGCAGACTTTATCCGGACCACGTTCTCCGCAAAGGTCAAATTCTTGCAGGAGGACAGCTTCTCCTTCATGATCTTATAGGCCATGGGCGCCCAGGAGCCGTTCTCCATGAAGGCCACGGTGCGGCCCTGGAAGTTCCGCTCGGTGAGGTGATCGATGAACTCCCGCATGAAGGGATAGATGTCCGCGTTATAGGTGGTGGTGGCCAGGACCAGCTTCCCGTAGCGGAAGGCGTCGCTGACGGCCAGGGACATGTCCGTACGGGCCAGATCGTGAGCCACTATCTTGGGGCAGCCGCCTTGGCGGAGCTTGTCTGCCAGCAGCTCCACAGCCTTGCGGGTGTGGCCGTAGACGGAGGTGTAGGCGATGACCACGCCCTCGGTCTCCACCGAGTAGGACGCCCAGGTCTGGTACAGCTTGATGTAGTGCCCCAGGTCCTTGTCCAGGACGGGACCGTGCAGGGGGCAGATGGTGGCGATGTCCAGGCCGGCGGCCTTCTTCAGCAGGTTCATGGCCTGGGCGCCGTACTTGCCCACGATGCCGATGTAGTACCGGCGGGCCTCATCGTCCCAGGGTTCGGGCCTGTCGAGAGCGCCGAACTTGCCGAAGGCGTCCGCGGAAAAGAGAACCTTGTCAGCGCTGTCATAGGTCACCATGACTTCAGGCCAATGGACCATGGGCGCGAAAACGAAGGTGAGGGTGTGGCGGCCCAGCTCCAGGGTGCCGCCGTTCTCCGCCGCCCGGCGATTTCTCACCAGGTCGGAGCCGAAGAAGTTGTCCATCATGGCGAAGGCCTTGGTTGTGGCCACCACGATGGCGTTGGGATAGGTCCTGAGGAAGCTGTCGATGTTGGCGGAGTGGTCCGGCTCCATGTGCTGGACAATGAGGTAGTCCGGCTGCCGGCCAGCCAGGGCACTCTCCAGGTTGTCCAGCCATTCGTGGGTGAAGCGCTGATCCACGGTGTCCATGACGGCTACCTTCTCGTCCAAAATGAGGTAGGAGTTGTAGCACATGCCGTTGGGCACCTTGTACTGGCCCTCGAACAGGTCTACCTTGTGATCGTTTACGCCCACGTACAGGATATCGTTTGTAATCTTCATAGTCACGCCCCTTCTTGATTTGTCGAAACTATTATACTATACTCTCAAATGAAAGTGCAACAATATGTTTTACAAATCGGAGGTATCCCATGGCCGAAATCACCCTCTCCCCCCTGACCGCGGCGGATCGGGAGCAGTTCATCTTGGACAACCAGGAGGCCTTCAACTACGGGGCCCTGGAGGAGTTCGGCCGCCGGGACGACCACTTCGAGGCGGAGGACCAGATCATCTCCCGGCAGGTCATAGAGGACTCCATCGACGGAGGCGAAGCCTACCGCATCTTGGCGGACGGGCAGAGCGTGGGCGGCGCCGTCATCCGCGTGGAGGGCGACCGGGGCGATCTTGAGCTTCTGTTCGTGTCCCCCAAAGTCCACAGCCGGGGCATCGGCTACGCCGCCTGGCGCGCCATCGAAAGGCTCCATCCGGAGGTGAACCTGTGGGAGACCGTCACCCCTTACTTCGAGCGGAGGAACATCCACTTCTACGTGAACCGGTGCGGCTTTCATATCGTGGAGTTCTTCAACGCCCACCACCCGGACCCCCACGACCCGGAGGGCGGCGCGGCGCTGGACGACCAGTTCCCCGCCGGCATGTTCCGGTTCGAGAAGCGGATGAGGTAAAGCCGATGATCGTGTATCATTACAGTCCCACCCTCCGGGAGGGGGATCGGTTGATCCCCGGTCATCAGGATTTCACGGATCTGTGCGAACCCTTTATCCGGGCGCTGGAATACAGCCGAGACTGCTTTTATGGGATGCTGCTGAACGGCAGGTACATGTTTGCCGTACTGAACCGATCCCATCTGCGGGAATGGGCCAACTATGCCAAATGGGCCACGGAGGGGCTTTTCGAGTTCGTACGTCGAAACGAATTCCCCCAGTGCGTCAGCCGCCTGCGATGCAGCTATTTTTGCACCGAGCTTTCCGAATGCATTCGCATGTTCCGGGAGGATTGGGGCGAAGAGACGGACGAGGAACAGCGAAAAGTACATCTTTTCGAAGTGGAGGTCCCCGAGAAAGATCTCGAGCGGCGGGACATCTCCCTTTTCGACGAGGCCTATGACGCCATCCATGACCGGCAGGACATGGACGCCGCCCTCGCTTCGGCACGCCGGTATTTTGCCGGGGCCCAGGGCGACGCCCCCGCCTGGGAATATCTGTGCGGCGGGGAAGCAACAGCGATCAAAGACATTTCGCACAACCTGCGGGAACAGAAGTAGACCTATATATTTGGAGAATCGCATGGACCTGATCGAGATACATCATGGTGATCTACGACTACGACGTGCCGGAGTATGATATATGGCACATGATGATCGACCGTGCGGCCCAGGGACATGGCTATGGCAACGAGGCTTTGGATCGGGTGCTTGAGTACATCCGGACGAAGCCCTTCGGCGATTGCCACCGAGTCGCCCTGACCTGCAACAAAAACAATTCCGCTGCCAGAAGGCTGTATGAAAGCAAAGGCTTTTCCGCCACCGGGCAGGAGGACGAGGACGAGATCGAACTGGCTGCGATGGTTTAGCACGCATTTTTATGTTTCGAGGTAAACAGATGGCCTATATCGTGGAAATACAAAATTTTTCAGACCCGGCTTTGGACGTGTACGCCCGGCTGACGGAGAACCACCTGAAGAACCGGCTGCACCCGCATGACGGGCTGTTCATTGCGGAGAGCCCCAAGGTCATCGGCACGGCCCTGGACGCGGGGCTCGTGGTGCGGTTCGTGTTGTAAGAGGAGAGAGATCGTATGGAAAAGACCATTGAAGAGCTGCTGCAGTCGCCCTATTGGATCATCGACATCTTGCCGGAGCAGGTCCCGGCGAACGGCCCCGGCCAATACTTTGCCGTGGAAAAATACTACTTGGAGAAGGGCCGATTGACAGCCATCAAGGAAAAGCATATCAACGTGCTGCTGAAGCTGAACTGCTACCGGCAGCTGACCCTGGACAGCGAAACGAACCCGCCGCCGGAGCGCCTCGCTGAGGCAGCGCTGAACCGCCCTCTCTGCATTCGGGTGGACGGCGCCCTGATCCTGTCGGAGCCGGACAACACCCACATGACCCTCTTCGACCCGGACGAAAAGCTTCTCGCCCTGGTCAGGGCCTTGGCCGTCGGGGAGGGGCTGTTCGTCTGGCAGCCTCCGGTGTAGCCCTCGGCGGCTCGACCACCCGAAAAACGGAGTATACGGTAAACAAAATGGAATTCGGATGGATCAACATCTTCGGCGCAGGCTTCGTGATCCTGCTGCTGATACCCAATATCGTCTATGCCCTGAAAAACCGGGGCGAGGTGAACATGTGCACCAACAAAGGCATGAACGCGATAGAGCAGATCGGGCGCTACGGGTGCATGGCGCTCATGTGGCTGCCCCTGCTGGTGTGGGAGTTCGGCTTCAAGAGCGTCCCGGAGATGCTGCTGTATTTCGCGGGCAACGGCACATTGCTGCTCCTCTACTGGCTAGTGTTCGCCCGGTATCTGAAGGAAAGGACGGCGAAGCGGGCCCTGGTCCTCGCCATCTTGCCCGCCTGCGTCTTTCTGCTGAGCGGGCTGCTCCTTCGCCACTGGCTGCTGATGGGCTTCGCCGTCCTGTTCGCCGTAGGGCATATCTACGTGACCGCCGTCAACGTGAAGAAGGAGGCTGAAGCGGCATGAACGAAGCGACTGACGAGCTGCGGCTGTATGTTCCCCGGAAGGAGGACGGATGGTTCTACGTGCAGATGCTGACCGACCCGGCCACCATGGCCTATAACGCCCCCTGGTTCCCCCCGGACGGGTGCATACCGGGCGCGGCGGAGGCATGGGAGGACCTGTGCGCGGACTGGACCGGTCGGGCCCCGGAGCGGTTCTACGCCTATCTGCAGCGGGTCTCCGACGGGGCCTTCGTGGGGGACGTGAACTATCACCGGAACGGCCAGGGCATGGGCATCGTGATCTACGCCCCGGAACGGGGCAAGGGCTACGGCAAGGCGGGTCTGCGGCTCCTGCTCGACCGAGCCTTTCGGGTGGACGGCGTCCCCGCCCTCCGCAACGACTTCGAGACCGACCGGGATGCGGCCTGCTCCATCCACCGGGCCCTGGGCTTCCGGGACGCGGGCGGCTCGGACGGCATGCTCCACCTCGTGCTGACCCGAGAGGACTATCTGGCGGCGTGCCGGGCGGAGGGACGATAGATGCAGCTTCCCAAGGACATTTTGACCCCCCGGCTCCGCATCCGCACCTATACGGCGGCGGATCGGGACTTCATCCTTGCCCTGTGGGGGGACCGGGAGAACGGCAGCTATATGATCGACCCGGCGACGGAACATCAGGACGAGCGGTATTTGGTCGCCATCGACGAGATGGTGGACGAGCCGGACGGGTACTCTCTGGTGGCGGAGCTTCGGGAAAGCGGGGCTCTCGCGGGCACCTGCTGCGCCTTCCCCGAGGCGGGCGACAACTGGGACATCGGCTATTGCATCCACAAAGCCCATTGGCGGCAGGGCCTGGGCACGGAGATGGTCAGCGCCCTGATCCGCTGGATCGAAGCTCAAGGGGGCCGGTCCGTCACCGGGGAGGTGGCGGACGACAACGCCCCGTCGGTGGCCCTGCTCCGCAAGCTGGGGTTTTCCCCAGACAGGAAGAGCCGCTATAAGAAATGGGGCGAGGAAACGTATTTCGACGCCCACTACTATAAACGGGAGTTGAGGTAGCTATGGCCTATATCGTGGAAATCCAAGATTTTTCCGACCCGGCGCTGGACGTGTACGCCCGGCTGACGGAGAACCAATTGAAGAACCGGCTGCGGCCGGAGGACGGCTTGTTTATTGCGGAGAGCCCCAAGGTGATCGGGACCGCGTTGGACGCGGGGCTGGTGCCCGTGTCGCTGCTGACGGAACGGCGGCATATCCAGGGCCAAGCCGCGGCTCTTTTGGACCGGTTGGGGGATGTCCCCGTCTACACCGCGGACGACGGGCTGCTGTCGAAGCTCACGGGCTACGACCTCACGAGGGGCGTGCTCTGCGCCATGCGCCGGCCGACGGAACGGACCGCCGCAGAGGTTTTGGAGGGCGCCCACCGGGTGGCCGTGCTGGAGAACATCGTGGACTCCACCAATTTGGGGGCTATCTTCCGCTCCGCCGCCGCGTTGGGCATGGACGCCGTGCTCCTCTCCCCCGCCTGCTGCGACCCGCTCTTGCGACGGGCGGTGCGGGTCAGCATGGGCACCGTGTTCCAGGTCCCCTGGGCGCGCCTCGACTCCCTGGACACGCTGAAACAATCGGGCTTCGTCACCCTGGCCATGGCTCTAAAGAGCGACGCCCTGTCCCTGGACGATCCCCTGTTGACCACCTTCGACAGGCTGGCCGTGGTCCTGGGCACCGAGGGGGACGGGCTCACGAAGGCGACCATCGAGGGCTGCGATTACACCGTCATGATCCCCATGGCCCACGGGGTGGACTCCCTGAACGTGGGGAACGCCGCCGCCGTGGCCTTTTGGGCCCTGCGACGGAAGTGAAGAGGGAAGAACGAGAAAAGGCCGTCCGGAGGACGGCCCTTTTGGTATGCTAAACCGTTTACACCACCGCGAAGAACTTGACGATGAACAGGAGCGAGATGATGTAGGTCAGGACGGAGACCTCCCGGGCCTTGCCGGAGAACACCTTGATGACGGTGTAGCAGATCATGGCAAGGCCGATGCCGTGGCCGATGGAACCGGAGATGGGCATGGCGATGAGCATGATGAACACGGGCACGATCTGGTCGATGTCGTTGAAATTGATGTTCTGCAGGCCTTGGAGCATCAATATGCCCACGAAGATCAGGGCCGAGCTGGTGGCCGCCGGGGGGATGATGGCCGCGATGGGAGCCAGGAAGATGCAGGCGAGGAACATGAAGGACGCGGTCAGGGCTGTGAGGCCCGTACGACCGCCCGCTTCCACGCCGGAAGCGGATTCCACGAAGGTGGTCACCGTGGACGTGCCCATGAAGGCGCCGGAGACCGTGCCGATGGCGTCCGCCAGCAGGGCCTCCTTCAGCTTGGGCATGTTGCCGTTCTTGTCGGTCATGCCTGCCCGGGAGGCGGTGCCCACCAGGGTACCGATGGTGTCGAACATGTCGATCATGCAGAAGGTGATGATGAGGGTGATGGCCGTGAACCAGCCGATCCTAAAGAAGTCCCTGAAATCGAACTTGAAGAGGGTGGTCTCGGCCATGTCCTTAAAGGGCGGCAGCCAGGAGGCGGTGGCGAGGGACGCGAAGGGGTTTTCCCCCAGGAAGAGGGCTTGGCCGGCCCAGTAGATGATCGAGGAGGCCAGCATGCCCAGCAGCACCGCGGCCTTGATGCCCTTCTTCGACAGGATCACGATGACGAACAGGCCGATGAACATGGTCACCACCGTCAGCACCAGCTTGGCGTAGCCGGTGCCCGCCTGGCCTTGGAGCACGCTGGGGGTCATGGCGCCGAAAAAGTCCCGCATAGCGTAAAAGGGGCCGCCGGTCTCGGAGTAGATGCCCGCGTTGGAGCCGAGGCCAATGTTGAGGAGCATAAGGCCGATGGAGGGGCCGATGCCCAACCGGACGCCCAGGGGGATGGCGTGGACGATCTTGTCCCGGATGTTGAAGACGGAGAGCAGGATGAACACGATGCCCTCCACCAGGATGATGACCAGGGCGGCCTGGAAGGCGCTCTCATAGTTGGTGTCCAGCATGGCGGCTATGTTGCCCGCAATGACGGCGAAGAAGCTGTTGAGGCCCATGCCCGGCGCCATGACGAAGGGCTTGTTGGCGAGGAACGCCATGGCCACGGTGCCCACGGCGGAAGCGAGGCAGGTGGCCAAAAAGACGCCGTTCCATAGGGGCGTGCCTACAGCGAAGTTGGTCAAGAGGTTGGGATTCAGGGCGATGATGTACGCCATGGTCATGAAGGTGGTGAGGCCCGCCAGGATCTCGGTGCGGACCGTGGTGTTGTTCGCTTTGAGTTGGAACAGTTTTTCCATGAGTACGCTCCTTTCGCTTGCTTCGGGGGAGAAGGCCGCCAGATATGTATATATTGTAACACGGTCCCGGGCTGCTGACAATGGGTTCCCGCCACGTGACGGCAAAAGGGACACACCTTCCTGCCTGGGGACAGCATAGTATATATCACCGACACCGTATAAAGGAGGATATGCCATGCTCACCTTTACCAACCAGGCCGCCCTGTCCTACCGGAACCGGGTGCGCTATTCCAATCTGACCACGGGTCAGATCGCCGACGCCCTCACCGTCGCCAAGGAAGCCCTGTCCGGCACCTACGGACCGGAGGAGGACGTGACCTACGTGGTGCGCCTGGACAACAACGGCGCGACGCCCCTGACGGATCTAAGTCTGACGGACGATCTGGGGGGCTACGCCTTCGACGAGACCACCGTCTACCCCCTCAGCTACAAGGCGGGGTCTTTGCACTACTATGTGAACGGCGCGGCCCAGCCCGCCCCCGCCGTGACCCCTGGAGCGCCGCTGACCGTCTCCGGCATAGACCTGCCCGCCGGCGGCAACGCGCTGATCGTCTACGAGGCGGCGGTGACCGAGTACGCCTCCCCCGCCGAGGACGGCAGCATCGTCAACACAATTTCCGTGTCCGGCGGCGGGCTCACCGCCCCCGTGACCGCCTCCGCCACCGTCACGGCGGAGAATGGACCGGAGCTCATCATCACCAAGGCCCTGGCCCCGGAGACCGTGGGCGCGGACCGGCAGGTGACCTACACCTTCGCCATCGAGAACGAGGGCAATGCCGCCACCAGCCCGGAGGATGAGGTGACCGTCATGGACACCTTCGAGCCGGCCCTCACCAACCTCACCGTCACCCTGGACGGGGCGCCCCTTGCTCAGCCCGGCGGATACACCTATGACGAAGGCACCGGCGCCTTCGCCACCGTGCCCGGGGCCATCACCGTCCCCGCCGCCGTATACACCCAGGACCCGACCACCGGCGTCTACACCGCCGAGCCCGGGGAAGCGGTGCTGGTGGTCACCGGGACCATACAGACGGCGTAAGCACTTTTCTCCTTCTGCCAAGAAAACGTAAGAAGGGGTCGCGCTTTTCCTCATGCAGGATCGATCCCTTCTTATCGTTCTTTCCGGTCGGCTTTCCGTCAGGAAACCCGACGATCCTTCTCTCATAGTAAAGAGGACCGTGCGAGGTGCGCACGGTCCCGGTTCGTATGGGCTTTATGGAGGGTTATCCGGGAAGGCGGTCGTGGATATAGGCGTCCCAGACGTCGATCCGGTCGCTTTCATCGATCCGGCGAATGATGCGGGCGGGCACGCCGCCCACGATGGAGTTGGGCGGCACGTCCCTGGTGACCACGGCCCCCGCCGCCACGATGCAGTTTTCGCCGATGGTGACGCCTCCAGAGATGACGGCGCCGGAACAGATCCAGCAGTTCTTCTTCAGATGGATGGGCCTCGCGTATTCGAGATCGTGGACGCCATCCGGGTATTCCCGGATCATGCGCTCCTCCGCCAGATAGGGGTGCAGGGGCGTGGCCAGGATAACGCCCGCGCCGATCCACACGCCGTCCTCTAGCGTGATGGGCGCCACGTCCATGAAGGTGCAGTTATAGTTGACGAAACAGTCCTGCCCCACATGGATGTTCTCCCCGTATTCGCAATAGAAGGGGGAAAAGACGTTGAAGTTCTTTCCCACGGAGGAGGGGATCAGCCTATCGAGAAGCCGCTGTTTGCGCCGCTTCCAGGTGTAGGGGGTCCGGTTCCGCTTATCGCACAGGGCCATGCCCCGGCTGTGCCGCTCATGGATCTCCCCCTTGCTCGGGTCATACAGTCGCCCCGAGAGCATGCGTTCCCATTCGGTCATGGGCCTTTTTCTCCTTCCCCGGTCATTCGTCGATGAGCTCGTCCTCTTCCTCGTCCTCGTCCACCCAGTCGGGGTTTTGTTCGACTAAGAGCCGCAGGACCCGGAGGTTGTTGCGCTTCAATATGGTGACGGTCAGGTCCTCGAAGGTGAAGCTTTCCCGGAGCTTGGGGTAGCCCCCCAGCATCTCCACGGCCCAGCCGCCCACGGTGGCGTTGTCGTCGTCGATCTCCTCCTCGTCCTTGTCGAACTCGGCGAAGAAGTCCACCAGGCGCATGTCCCCGTCCACCTCGTAGGTGTGGGGGCGGATCTCCATGAACTCCTCCTCGATCTCGTCGGACTCGTCCCAAATATCGCCCACCAGCTGCTCCAGCACGTCCTCCATGGTGAGGATGCCCATGGTGCCGCCGTATTCGTCGGTGACGATGACCATGTGTCCCTTGTTGCGGCGCATGGTGTTGAACACATCGTCCAAAGGCATGGTCTTGTGCACGAAGATGGGCGGCAGCAGAAGCTTCTCGATGTCGGCATCCGGGTCCTTCACCAGGGCTTTATACAGATGGTTCAGATGCAGGATGCCCACGATGTTGTCCATGGTCTCCTGGTACACGGGGATCCGGGTATAGGGAGATGCAAAGGCCACCTTCAGCATCTCCTCCCGGGTATCGTCCAGATCGATCCCCACCAGGTCCACCCGGGGGGTGATGACCTCGTAGGCCAGCACGTCCCCGAAATCCAGGGCGTTCTGCAGCAGGTCCGCCGTGTCCTCGTCCACAACGCCCTCGTCCTCCACTGTCTCGATGATGGTCTCCAGATCGTCCTCCGTCACCGCCGGGCCGCTGTCCTGCCCCCGTTCCCACAGCCGGGACATGAGCCGCAGCAGCTTGCTCAGGACCCAGGTCAACGGCCAGGTGAGGCCCATCCACAGCTTCAGCGGCACCGCCGCCAGGTTGCAGAACCGCTCGGGCTGGGCGCTGGCCAATATTTTGGGTGTGATCTCGCCGAAGGTGATGATGAGCACGGTCATAATTGCAGTGGCCGCCCAGGCGCCCCGCTCCCCCATGAGGCCCACGGCGATGACCGTGGCCAGGGCGGAAGCGCCGATGTTCACCAGGTTGTTGCCCACCAGGATGGAGATGAGCGTCTTTTCAAACCGCTTCTTCACCTGGAGCGCCAGGGGATAGGCCCCGCCCTTCTCCTTGGCGGTCCGCTCCAGTCTGGATTCCTGGGCGGCGGAATAGGCGATCTCGGAGCCGGAGAAGAAGGCGGACAGGAGGATGCACAGCAGGATCAGCAGCAGGTTCACGATCATGACTCGATCCCTCCCGCCGGCGTCTTGTCGTCTTCGTCATAGATCTCGCCCACCAGCTCCTCCAAAATGTCCTCCACGGTGATGACGCCCAGAGGCTTTTCGTCCTGGTCCCGGACGATGGCGATGTGGACCCGCTGGCTCGAAAGGGTGTCCAGCAGCTCGTCGATGGGCGCGCCGGCTGTGACGAAGGTGGGCTTGTCCATGACCCGGCTCAGGGAGACGTGGCCCTGACGCTGGATGTAGGATTTGAGATATTTGCGGATCTGGAGCATGCCCACCACGTTCCCCGCCCGATCCACCACGGGCAGCCGGGAATGGGGGGTATCTTCGATGAGGGAGACGATGGTCTTGGGGGACATATCCCGCCGCAGGACCGTGATCTCGTCCCAGGGAGTGAACACGTCCCGGACCGGGGTCTCGGTGAACTCCAGGGCGGACTGGACCAGCTCGGCCGTGTCCTCATCCACGCCGTTCTCCTCGTCGGGTACGATGGAGTCGATGATGTCGTGGAGCTCGTCCTCGGTGACCGTGGGGTCCTCGTCCTCGGGCACCCGAGCCAGCCGCTTGAGGACGCGGCTCAGACCCGTGAACAGGCGCACGAAGGGCTTGAGCACCCGCATGAGGAGCAGCAGCGGCGTGGCGCAGAACAGGGCGAACTTCTCCGAGCAGGCCTTGGCGAAGGACTTGGGGATCATCTCCGCCGCCAGGAACACCAAAAGGGCCGTCGCCACCGTGGTAATGGCCACCGCCCCCTCGCCCCACAGGCGGGTGGCAGTCAGAGTCGCCAGGGCCGCGCTGCCGATGTGCATGATGTTGTTGCCGATGAGGATGGCCGACAAAGCTTCCTCAAAGTGGTCGAGGATATAGATGACCCGCCGGGCCCGCCGATCCCCGTCGTCCGCATAGCTCATCATGCGGATCCGGTTCACCGTGGACAGGGCCGTCTCGCTGCCGGCAAAGAAGGCGCTGCAGATGAGCAGCACCAGAAAGAACAGAATAAGGCCGGAGGGATCTCGTCCCGCGGCCTGCATGGGAACGGACTCGTTCAGCAGCATACGTATGGGAATGCTACTGGGATCTGCGTCCACGAAAAAACCACCTCACTGTAAGGAAAAAATACTTATATTGCACCTTTTTCTTTTCGGAAGAAAAGAAAAAGGTGCCCAAAAAGAAAAGTCAAATGGGATGAACAGAACTTCGCTATGTCCGATCATCGCTTACCCGATCTGCGTTTTACAGCAACGGACAGGGAAGGAAGAACGGATGGCTTAAATCCCGTCAAAACCGGCGGCGTGTACGTCGGTTTTGACGCCTTTCGGCCCTGCCGCCCGGTGGCCCGCCAGGACCATAGGCAGGGGCCGTGAATCTCGGATCGGTGAATCAAGGATTCACCGATCCGAAAGCAAAGCGTTTTAGGAGATCATGTCCCCCTGATGGGCGATGAGGGTGGCATCGTAGACGCCCTCCACCCGCATGAACTTATCCACGAAGCCAGTCTCGCTCTGACGGACCCGCAGCTCTACGGTCATCTCGATGCCTTCCCGCTGGACGGTCTTGGACTTGATCCGGCCCTGGGGAAGCTGGGCCACCATCTGCTTGATCTGCTTGGCGGCGCTCTCATCATAGTGGAGGATCAGCAGGTAAGGCATGGTGGAGCGGCCCTTGATGACGGAGATGGCGATCATGCACAGACCGATCAGCAAAGCCGCCACGCCGCCGGCGATGAAGTATCCCGCGCCCAGGGCGATGCCCTCGGCAATGGCCCAGAACATGAATACGGTGTCGATGGGGTCCTTGATGGCGGTGCGGAAACGGACGATGGACAGCGCGCCCACCATGCCCAGGCTCAGCTTCACGTTGTTGGCCATGAACATGATGACCGTGGCGGTAACCATGCAGAGCATGACCAGGCTCAGGTTGAAGGTTCTGGAATAGATGACCCCGGCGAAGGTGATCCGATAGATCAAGAACACGTAGAGCCCCACCAGGAAGGCCACCAATACCGTGAGGACGGTGAGCGCGGGTTGATAGGTCTGCAGCTGTAAGATGTACTGAAATACGTTGTCCATGGTTTTCTCCTTTTTGCTACGAATGATTCTATCAAAAGTCAAACTGACGACAGTAGAGGTATTTGCTGGCCGCCGTATGCTCGGCCGCGTTCACCTGAATGAGGGAACGGACGTAACCGGGCAGATACCGGTTGAACTTGACCTCCAGGATACAGCCGTTGGGAAAGTCCGTGGCCGGGAAGGTGGGGGTATGGGGATCGAACAGCTCCGTGCACCGAAGGCCCGTGCGGATGTTCCGATCGATGGTGATCCTCACGTCCTCCAGGGGGAAGATGAAGGGCTCCCGATCGTAGTCCACCAGGACCCGGGGCCGCCAAAACTCGGTGCGCAGGGCCGCATACAGCTCAGCGGCGAAATCCTCCTGCCGATGAAGGAGGAACCCGTATTCCCCGGCCAGGATGGCGTCGCACTGCTGCCGGGTGAGAAGCAGGCTCTGCTTGCCGATGAACTGGCCGTTCTTGTGCTTGCGCTCGAACTTGATGACCTTGTCGGACATGTTGTAGATGCGGATGCGATACTTGTCCCGAAACTCCACGCCGTCGGCCTTCTCTGCCACCGCCTTCTCGAAAGGCGTGTCGAAGTAGAGACTGCGGATGAAATAGGATCCGCCGTTCTTCACGGCGTGAGGGTCCTGGGACAGGGTGAGTCGAAGCCGGGTGGCCAGATACTCCGCCTCCCCCAGGCTGATTAAATACTTGATCTCGTGCCTGTATTCCATGGCGCCTTCACTCCGTTCGACCGAAGAGTTCCATCATCTTCTGGTCCGTCAGCTTATAGTTGGTGTTCTTCTTGATGTACGCCTTCAGGTACTTGAAGTAGTACTCCTGATAGTGGTTGGCGTAGCCCTTCACGTTGTTGAGATGGGCTTTCCAGTTCTTCACCGTCAGATTCCAGCGGGGAAAATCCCAGTTGATTTCCGAGGCGATGTTGCCCGAAAGGGCGTCCACCTTGGCCACGATCTTCTCCGGTGAGTATACATCATTGGTCAACAATGCGCAATACTTCAGAAAGATTTCCACAAAGTCGTTGTTTTTCAGCAGCGATCGGTCCAGGACCGTGGAGAAGCCCTTGCCGGCCCCGTGGCCCTCTGGATTGAAGTACTTGCTGAAGAAGTCCCGCCGGTAGCCGTTGGTGGTGGCGTCGGGGTTCTCGTCGTTCCGGGCCATGGCGTCGTCAAAGTCGTAGAGGATCCAGCGCCACTTGCTGTCCTTCTCGCTGGAGCGCCACCACTTGATGTTGCCGGAGTCGTTGTTGCCCGTGACGATCTCCACGGCGCAGTACATGGCGAAGTTCTCCACGTCGATCTGAGAGCAGACGTACTCGTAGTCCCCGTAGTTGCTGAGGTCGCAGTTCTTGTTCTCGCAGAATTTGATGAGGGCCGCGTAGTCGTCCACCGCCTTGGGTTCGCCGGCGGAGTAGACGCCGTTGCCCTTGAGCACGTCGATGCTGTCCTTGTTGGTGATGCCGTAGTGCTGGGCCAGGAACCCGCGGCTCACCTTTTCCCGCAGGTTGTACACGCCCCAGTACTGGCCGTTCAGATACAGGGCCGTCTGCACATAGGCCTGGATGCA
>JAEEGL015222477.1_pt1 | contig 17390 bp, 10 predicted proteins | sample 9134231 | NCBI WGS metagenome assembly JAEEGL01 (sample SAMN16246548, study PRJNA631951) | gut metagenome | biome: gut microbiome; feature: rumen; material: fiber-attached | host: Bos | place: Iran: Karaj | collected 2018-10
CATTGTCGGCAAGGCCCCGATTTGTATATGTGGTTATGCTCTAACCGCAAAGGTGCGAAAAGATATTTTAGGATAGCAATGAGTCATTGTGATTTTTTGCGTGTAGTTCACAAAATGCGTGCGAGACTGCCGTCGATTGATAGCGCCTTTAGCGTGGCGTCGACTGTTTTGGCGTGTGCATCAGGCGCAGGGAGTTGAGGACGCACAGCAGGGCGACGCCCACGTCGGCGAAGACGGCCTCCCACATCGTGGCGATGCCCATCACGCCGAGTATCATCACCAGCACCTTGACGATGATGGCAAACACGATGTTCTGGATGACGATGCGGCGCGTCCTGTGTCCCAGTGTCACGGCATCGGCAACGCGGGACGGCTGGTCGGTCTGGATGACCACGTCGGCGGTCTCGATGGCCATGTCGCTGCCCAGGCCGCCCATCGCGATGCCCACGTCACTGAGGGCGAGCACGGGTGCGTCGTTGATGCCGTCGCCCACAAAGGCAATCTGATGACCGTCCTTTTCCTTGAGGCGCTTGATGTGCTCCACTTTGTCCTGCGGCAGCAGGTCGCCATGGGCTTGTTGAATGCCCAGTTCTTGCGCGATTTGCTCGGCCAGGGCCTGTTTGTCGCCCGAGAGCGTCACGGTGCCGATGCCCTGGCGGTTCAAGACGTCGATGGCGCGTGAGGCGTCGTTTTTGGGTTTGTCTTTGAGCAGCACGTGCCCCAGGTAACGGCCGTCGGCGCTGACGGCGACAATGGTGTTGGGGATTGTGTCAAGTGTAGAAGGATATTCTACACCCTCACGCTGCAGCAGGCGGGTTGTGCCCACGAGCCACTGGGAGCCGTCGACCGTGGCGGCCAGGCCGTAGCCCGCGATGTTCTTCAGGTCGGTGACAGGCTTCTCGCTTGGCTTGCAATGGGCGGTGATGGCGCGGGCGATGGGGTGGGTGCTGTCTTGCTCGATGGCGGCGACAATGGCTACCTGCTCGTCGCTCAATCCCTCGACGCGGCTCACGCTGAATTGTCCCGTTGTGAGGGTCCCGGTCTTGTCAAACACCACCGTATCGACCGTAGCGATGGCGTCCAGGTAGTTGCTGCCCTTGAACAGGATGCCGCGGCGCGAGGCGGCACCGATGCCCGCAAAGTAACTCAACGGGATGCTGATGACCAGTGCGCATGGGCATGAGATGACCAGAAAGATGAGGGCGCGGTGCAGCCACTCGGCGAAATCATAGGTAAATGTGGCCGACACCATCGAATACAGCCATGGCAAGGCGACAACCAGCGCGGCAAGGCCCACCACGATGGGCGTGTAGATGCGGGCGAAGCGGCGGATGAACAGTTCTGCAGGAGCCTTGCGCTCGGTGGCCTCCTCGACCAGGTGCAGGATGCGCGACACGGCGCTCTCGCTGGCGGGACGCAGGGCCTTGAGCCGCACGACGCTCTCGCTGGCAATTATGCCTGCCAGTACCTCGTCACCGTTCTCGATGACGCGCGGCACGCTCTCGCCCGTCAGGGCTGCAGTGTCAAATGCCGCCGCTTCTCCTGTGAGAATGGCGTCAACCGGAACACGCTCACCGGGCTTCACCTCGATGATGTCACCAGGCTTGACCATTCCAGGCTCCACTGTCTCGCGTTTGTTGTCCCTGATGATGACGGCATGGTCGGGACGGAAGGCAATCAGCGACTTGATGTTGCCACGGGCACGGCTCACGGCGCGGTCCTGCAGCGCTTCGCCGATGCAGTAGAGCGTCATTACCGCCACCGCCTCGGGAAACTCGCCGATGGCAAAAGCACCGATGCTGGCTATCGTCATCAGCAGGAATTCGCTGAAGATTTCACCCTCACGGGCCTCCTCGATAGCCTCACGCAGCACACCCCATCCGGTGGGCAGCCATGCTGCGGCATACCACGCGAGTTGCACCCATCGGTTCTGGAACCATGTGGTCTCCATTGCCGTTAAGGCGATACCCGCCAGCAGCAATACCAGCGACAGGGCTGGTTGCCACCAACTCATTTCTTCCTCGTGATCATGGTCATGACCTCCATTGCAGCAACTGCATCCATGGCCGTGGCTCTCGTGCTCATGCTCATGTGAGCAGCAGTCGCCATGATGCTCATGCTCATGGCAATGCTCATGTGAATCGTGCTCGTGACTGTGTGTCATCTCTTTGCCTCCTCATTTATGTTTTTACTGGACGCAAAGGTACACACAATCCCGTGCAACCCGGTTGCAAACTGCAACCAGACAAGGGATGATGTCAAGCCGAGCGAGCCTCAGTAGCACAAATACCTCTTAAAGGATAGTTTTATAGACGATGTGTTTAAAGTTAGACCATCCATATTTTTTTTCCTTATAATAGTTATCACTACAACCGAAAGGAATATACACAGTCGTCTTCTCCAAACATTTAGCCTCAAATGCCATTTCATTGAACGGAGGGGTACAATGTTTTAAGTAAATTTCCTTAAGTGGGCATCCATAGAAGGCATAGATATCAATTAATCTAACATTACCGGGAAATGTGATATCGCCCAAGAGTGTACAGTTAGCAAAAGCCGAGGGGCCGATTATCTCCACTAATCCAAGATCTACGCTAACTAAGGTGGTGCAATATTGGAAAGCACCAACGCCGATTTTTTTGACTCCAGAAGACATTACGACTTCGTGGAGGCTTGTGCACCCATAAAAGGCATCACCTGGAATTTCTGTTATAGTGGTATTCAACTTGATCTCGCTGAGCGATGTGCACCCTTTGCACATAGACCCTCCGATTTCTTTGACCGATGGAGGTAATGAAATGTATTTAAGGTTGACACAATTCTCAAAGGCTCCACCACCGATGCTTTCAATCGTGTTTGGAATGGTAATACTGGTTACTTTTGTATTAGCAAAAGCATAGTTGCTGATTTGGGTTACATTGAACGTTAATTTTTTGGTCTTTTCAACATAGTTGCCGTTTGGGTCTAATTCACCCCATTTCAAGTCATAGTCAACAGTGCTTTGTATGGTATATGCTCTTTCCTCTTCTTGGTTTATCGGGTAGGAAGAGAAGGCATAATCGGCTACAGCGTTTTCTTTATCGCCCTCGTAGTAGCAAAAATACAGAATGCCATCTTCTACTACATGAACCTCTGCAGCCAACGCAAAAAAATCCGTAGTTGAAACAAGCATAAAAACTGCTAAAAATAAAAAGTGGTACAGGGAGTGTTTCATTTTGTTTTAGGTTTTGTAATGGATATTAATATAGCAGGCGGGCGATGCGGGCCGAGCCGCGCTTGCCGGCGGCGATGCGGGCAAACAGGCGGCGCGTCACGGGACCCACCAGCCAACGCCAGCGGCGTGAGCCGCGATAACTGGCCTGCAGCCTCTGGTAGGCTTGCTGGCACAGGGGTTTGGCCGACTCGGGATGGCCTTCGCGCTCATATTGGGCGGCGAGCACCAGGCGGCGATATTCCAGCAGGCGCAGGAAGCGCGTCTTGTGTTCCTGCTTGAGGCGCGAGGACTGCACCTCGACCTTGATGATGTCAATCACGTGTTCCCATTGCCCGCGTCGGCTGTGGAACTCGGTACCGGTGATCGAGTCGGCGCCGTTGTGGTTGATGATGACTTGTGACCTGCCGCTCATGTAGGCCACACGAGGTGATGCCAGCAGCAGCCTCATACCCAGTTCCCAGTCATTCCAGCCGGGCAGGTTGATGTTCCACCCGTCGGTCTGGGCAAAGAACTCGCGCCTCACGGCATAGCGCTGGGTGGCCAGTTGGCCGTGCAGGATGTGGTTGGCAAACAGGTCGCTCTTGTGGAACGGCGCCTCGCGCTGGCTGCCGTCGGGGAAGACGAGGGTGGAACGGGCGCTGATGAGGTCGAGCGTCACGCCGCGTTTCTGGTATTTGTTGATGGTATCGACATAGGAGGCCACCAGCCCTGGCTTCATTAGGTCATCGCTGTCAAAGAACAGTACCCACTCGCCTGTTGCCTTCTCAAACCCGCGGTTGCGCGCGGCGCCGGCCGTGTGGTGTTCCTCGCGAACGATTTCGACGTTGAAGCCCTCGCCGGGATGCTCCTTCTTGAACGTCTCGAGCACCTGCAACGTGTTGTCGGTGCTATAGTTGTCCACGAGCACCACCTGCAGGGGACGATGGGTCTGGGCAACCACGCTCTCGAGCGTGGCGTGTACCACGGCGGCGCGGTTGTAGACGGGGATGATGATTGTGACTTCCATCATTGGCTGGTTGGATATGCGATTTATCGGGGTAAAGGTACTGCTTTTTTTGATAAATTCAAAAAAAGACCTACTTTTGCACCTGCTATGAAGATACTATTCGCAGGAGACGCAAGCAATATGCATAATAGCCTGGCGCAGCAACTCAGGCGCATGGGTCACGAGGCCACGGTGGCATCCGACGGGTCGCGGTGGATGGATACGCATCGCGACATCAATCTGTTGAGGCGCCCCGGACTGGTGGGCACCCTGCGTTACCTGATGGACATCAAGCGCGCCCTGCCCGCGATGACCGGCTATGACATCGTGGAGATTGCTTCGCCCATCTTCCTGCGGCTGAAACCGCACCGCGTTGCCAAGGTGTTTGACTACCTCAAGGCCCACAACACGCGCATCGTGCTCTCGGCGCTGGCCACCGATATGGTTTACTATGATGCCTGCCATGACGGGCACACCTTCCGCTACAACGACTATATGTTGGGCGACGAACCCTCACCCTATGTGAACTCGTCGGAGTACATCATGCAGCAGCAGGACAACTGGAAGCAGCCGTTCATGCGTGAGCATAGCGACCACATCATCGGCGGCATCGACGGTGCTGTGGCTTGCCTGTATGAGTATTATGTGGCCTATCAGCCCGTGCTGGGCAATCGGGTGGCCTATGGCGGCATCCCCATCGATACTGATTCGCTCGAATACCGGCCGCTGGAGCAGGCTCCCGACAAGTTGCGCCTGTTCATCGGCATCCAGCGCGACCGTCACGTCATCAAGGGCACCGACCGCCTGCTCGCCGCCATGAAGCGGCTGCACGACCGCTATCCCCGTGTCACCGAACTCGAGGTAGTGGAGAATCTGCCTTATGACGAGTACACGCGCCGCATGCGGCAGTCACACGTCATCCTGGACCAATTGTACAGTTACACACCGGGTACCAACGCGCTCATCGCCATGGCTCAGGGACTGGTGGCCGTCTCGGGTGCCGAGCCCGAGTATTATGACCTGATTGGTGAGACCATCAACAAGCCCATCATCAACGTCTCGCCCCTGATTGAGGGGGATATAGACCGCAAACTGACGTGGCTCGTCGAACACCGCGACCAGTTGCCCGCGATGGCGCGCGCCAGCAGGGCTTTTGTCGAAAAACATAACGCCGCACCAGTGGTGGCGCAGCGTTATCTTGATTTCTGGCAGGGTCTCTTGAACCGATAGCCTGCTTCTTTTATCCTTGTTTCTTAGATGTATTTTGCTACGGCGGCCTTGAGTCCCGTAATGTCCTCGACGCGCTCGACAATCTCGCCGTTGCGGATAATGAACGTGGTCGCCAGGCTGTTCACGTGATAGGCTCCTACGTTCTGGGAATTGACGCCCATCGGGTCATACACGGTGATCCAGGGCAGGTTCTCGGCGGCCTGTCGCCAGGCCACGTTGTCCATGTCCATGCTCACCTGATAGATGGCCAGGCCACGGCTGTGGTACTGTTGGTAGATGTCGTTGAACAGTTTGTTGAACTGCGGTGCCATCTCCGAGGTATAGGCTGTGAAGTTCAGCAGCACGACGCGGTTCTCGGCAGCAACTTTCGACAGGACATACTCTTTGCCGTGGTAGTCCTGCAACTTGATGTCAATCAGCGATGCAACGTCGGCAAAGATGGTGTCTCTGGGCGCACTCTGGGCACGGCGGCGACGCAGGTCCTCGGTGAAACGCTCCACCAGATATTCGGTGCGGGGGTCATCGGGATGGAAACTGTTGAACGAATTGGCCACGGCACCGATGATGCGCAGGTCGTTGTCGTTCATCGGGTCGAACAGCCGATTGCCGTCGATGTACTTGTTGATGGCGTAATAGGCGACAATGCCTCCGGGATCGGCAACAATCTGGCGTGCCAACTCGTCCTTCCACGCCTGCAGTTCGGCAGGAGTGCCCTTGCCACCAGTAAACTGCAACGCGCCCTTGTCAATCTTCATGATCTGCTCGGCGTGTTCGCTGCCGGTGATGTTGTAATCAATCGCGAAGTTGGGCATTTTTGCGGTGATGGTCAGGTGGTCCAGGCTGTCGATAGGAAAGCAGATGGCCTGGTCTCCGCAGCGCAACTGGTAGATGTTGGGCACGGCGGGAGCAGGTGCGCTCGCACTGAATTTTCCGTTTTTGTCCACCTTGATGCTGTCCTCGATAATCCATTCGCCGTTGCGGGAACGCTCAAGCACCAGGACGGTGGTGTCCGAGGCGCCCTCAATCGTTCCGTCGATATGGAAGGTGTTGCTATCGCATGATGTCAAGGCTGCAATCACAGCCATAATCAATAATATCTTCTTCATTTTGTCGTGAATTTTTGTCGTTAAAAAAATCGTGCGAAATTACACCTTTTTTCGCTTACGGCCAAATCAGGCTCCAAAAAACCTGTTTCTTGCGTCGTTACCTGATGGCAACAACGGCTTTCGTCGGTCACTGTGGGGCGGGCCTGTCGAGTGTAATGTAATATGAGGAAATGGCTAATGGAAAGGGCGGAATAGACCCTATAGGGATAAAAATTAAAATGACTCGCCTCCCGGCGAGCCGTTTCAATCTCTAAATCTTTACCTTATGAAAAAAATTATTACCTATTGTTTGCGGGTGCAAAATTACTGCCAATTCTTTTGTCGGGCCCTAAAAATAATGTTAAATAAGGTTAATAATGCAGCATTTTGTTATTTGAACCACTAATTGGGAGGGTTTGACTGTGATTTTATCTGGCATTTTGCCACCAGATTACCCTCCCAAGTAGTGTCATTAGCCTATTTTCCTAACAGAATGCTGATTAATGCGGTTGCATCACCGATGGAGATTTCACCGTCTCCGTCGACTTCGGCGCGATACATCGAGGCCGCGTCGGCAGGGTAGCCCAGTAGGATACTGATGAGGGCGGTAACATCGTTGATGGAGACCTCGCCGTCACCGTTCACATCGCCCTTGAGGAAGGTGTACTGGCTGGTAATGTCGGCCACAGTGTACTTGTTGGTCGTTGAGGTGACTTCAAGATAGATGTCACGGTTGATGCCTGTCACATCAACGCTCTGGTGCTGATTGTCGCCCTGGTTGAGCACGACATTGAAGACATAGTCCTCGCTGCCCACCTCAAATGTGCGGTAGTAGAACCTGTCGCCCATTACCGTCTTAGTGGCGGTAACCTTCACGCCGGGCCAACTGTCGCTGATGGCGCCGGTGTTGTCCCAAGCATAGACGTAGACGTTGTTCCAGTTGTTGGGAGCGGCAGTCGGGTCTTTGATATAGACGGTGGCGGTGTAGGGGACAAAGCCGTGGAAAATGTACTCACGCTGCACGATATTGCGCACTTTACCCTCGTACAGGACACCTGCCGTCAGCACCGTGTTGTCGGTGAAGGTGAGCGTCTTCTGGCCGATGGCTTGGTGGCTGCTGGCGGTGGGGGTGCTGCCGTCGGTAGTGTAGACGATGACAGCATTGCTCTCGCTGGCGGTTACGGTGACGGCCACGCTGCCCTCGTAGTGTCCCGACGGCTTGTCGATGGTCAGGGTGGGGGCGGGAGAGGTGTAGTTGGTCACCTCGTGGTCCCAGTTGCCGTCGATGTAATAGCCGTGGTTGCGATAGGTCAGGTCGCTGGTCTGCTGCCCGTCGGTGACAAAGATGACGCCTGTGGGCTCGCTGCTGGCCGTTCCGTTATAGGCCCATTTCCAGATTTTGCGGCTGCCGTCGTTGTTGGTGCCCATCAGCGTCATCGCCTGGCCGGGCCAACTGCCGCCAGTGAAGTTGCTGCTGCTGTTCCAGATCCATGTCGTCACATTCCCGACGCCCGTGCCGGTCTCGAGGAACACGCTCAGGTCATCTTCCTCGCAACTGGGCTCGTACACGTCAACGGGAACAACGGGCGAGGTGCCGTTGCCCTCACCGTCGTTTTCTGACAGTTCCTCCTGGGTGCCGTCATAACTCAACACCGTGCCGGCGTTGGCGCTGCTGGTGTACAGGAAGGGGCCGTCCTCGCCGATTTTGCCTGGGGCAGCCGTGAGGTTGGTCGAGAGCACATAGATGCGCATGTTGCCCTTGCCGCTGCATGCGGTGGTGGTGAGCGTGCCGTTGGTGACGGTCTTCACATCGCCCGTGATGCAGTCGGTATACGTGCCGTTGAGCACACCGGAGAATGTGGCGGGGCCGTTGATGGTCACCAGCACGTAACTGTCGGTCGTGCTGTCGGTGTAACGGCGCTTGAACGCATAGCCGCCGTTCGAGGAGCAGCCTGTGGTGCTGTACTGGCCCTTGCGCAGGGCGGGTACCGCTTGACGGATGCGGTTCAGGCGTTGCAGGTGCTTGACGAGCGGTTTGGAGAGTGTGGCGGCCATGTTGCCGTCGGCACCGCTGGCAATACCGAAGTCATTGACCGTCAAGTTACCCTTGATGTATCCGCCATAATAGGCTCGGCCGCTGTCCTTGAGCGGTCCATTGCCGCCCGGATCGATGGTCTTGCCGGCCTTGAATTCCACCTCGCTACCGTAGTACAGGCACGGGATGCCGCGGAAGGTGAACATCAGCGACAGGTTTTCGGCCCACTGGGCAGTGCCCTCGTTAAAGCGGATGTTGTCGTTGGGACCGGGGCTGTAGTCGTGGCTGTCGACGTAGACCACATTATAGGTCGCGTCATTGTAATACTTGTCGCCGTCAATGGCCAGGTTCCACACGCTGGCGATGTTGTGGAACGAATAGTGGACGGGGAAATCAATCACATTGAGCCCCGAAGCGCGGCTCACGTCGGGCGCGTGGTAGGCGTTGCCGTTGAGCACGGCATTGTTCGACGTGGGCATGGCGCTGCTGGTTTCAGTGTTGTTGTCGGCATACATCTGTTGGCAGGAACTGATGTTGGCCAGGGTGTTCAGGTCGGTGCTCTCATACACGGCGACGCCATCCCAGTAACCGGCATCGTAGTTCCAACTGAAGTCCTTGTTCTCGGCCCAGGTGTAGAAATAGGGCGACAGCGCGGGCTGGTTGCGGTAGGTGACGCTGCCCTGGTAGCGGGCGCACACCTCGGTGCACATGAAGAAGTCGGCTCCGTTCAGTCTTTTGCTGCGGTACTGCTCGCCCAGGGCCTGAAACGCGGGGATGTAGACCTTGTTGAACGTCAGGCGGGCGATGTGGCCGCCAGTGTCGATGCGGAAACCGTCAACACCCATTTTGATGAACGTGCCGTAGCAGTCAATCAGGTACTGCGCAACGGCGGGATTTTCGGTGTTCAGATCAACGCAGTCACCCGCAATCTGGGCCCACCAGCGCGTGTTGTCGTCCCAGTTGAACTGACCGAAGTGGTGCCAGCGGTTGTGGCTGTCGTGGTTCTGGTTGTCAGTGTTCTTCATCTGCTTGAGTCGTGCGTCATACTGCTGGCCTGCAGGCAGGCTGTTGTAGTTGGTGGGCAACACGCCGCCCACCGAGTCGGTGGTGTAGGGGAGCATGCACTCGTTGATTTTGAACTGGTTGGCATTCCAGTCGCGCGTGAACAGTTTGCATAGGTGTTCCTCACCGAAGTTGCCCGTGTGGTTCAGGACTATGTCGAGCATGATTTTCATGCCGCGGGCATGTGCCTCGTCGATGAGCGTCTGGAATGTCGTGTCGCCGCTCTCGTAGCGGTGGTCGACACGCGAGAAGTCACGTGCATGATAGCCGTGGTAGTCCAGGCCTGACGCATTCTCGACAATGGGGGTGACCCACACGGCCGTGAAGCCCAGAGCCTTGATGTAGTCCAACTTGTCGATCAGGCCCTTGAAGTCGCCGCGCCAGCACGGGTCGCCATGGTTGGCGTTGGCTCCGTCCCAGCATTGCGCATTGTTGCCCGGGTCACCGTCATAGAAGCGCGTGGTGATGACAAAGTAGATGCTCTCGTCGCGGAAGTCGTTGCGTGGGCCCACAAATGCGCCCCACGCCTGCTGCCCAGCCGCGACAACCAGCAACAGCAGCACACTCAACCTGAAAAATAATAAACGTGTATTCATAACTCGCAGAGAATCTTGGTCTAACAATAGGGTAGTCATGTTAACATAGGCAAAGGTGAGGATAATATTTGAGATACGCAAATTTTTGCTATTGATTCAATGGACGGGATGGGGTTTTTGTTGAAAACTTTGTCTCATCAAGCATTTTTATGGAGTTTTTTTGTAAATTTGCAATCTGATTAAATCCGTTAACCAATCAATTAAACCATAACACTTTAAAACAACATGAGAAAGATTCTTCATGTCATTGCGCTCGCTGTGGCGGCCTTGATAGGCCTGCAGGCGACGGCTGCGATACCCAATGGCTACTATAACACGGCTTTGGGTAAAACAGACCAGGAACTGATGACCTCGTTGCACAAAATCATCAGAGGCCACTACAGGATTACTTATCCTAACCTGTGGGAAAAATTCAAAACCACCGATTGCAATGGAAATATCATTATCGACCGTTACTCGACCACGCAGTACACCTATGGTACAGGCCAATGCGGCAACTACAGTGGAGTCGGCGACTGCTACAACCGTGAGCACTCGGTGCCCAACAGTTGGTGGGGCGCTGACCAGGATACCATGTACTCTGACTTGTATCATCTGTATCCTGTCGATGGATGGGTGAACAACCAGCGCGGCAATCACCCCTTCGGTGACTGTGCTAACGGTACCCCATGCGGAACCGGCAAACTGGGCAACTGCACCCATAGCGGATACTCGGGAACGGTGTTTGAGGTAGCCGACGAGTACAAGGGCGACTTCGCGCGTACTTATTTCTATATGGTGGTGCGCTATATGGACCGCGTCGGCACTTGGACCAGTGGTAGTGGTAGCGTGGTGTTCACCAACAGCAGTTACAAGCATTTGACACCATGGGCCATCAGCCAGTTGCTCGAATGGCACCGCAACGACCCGGTGAGCATGCTGGAGTCCAACCGCAACGATGCGGTGTACGGCATACAGAACAACCGCAACCCGTTTATCGACCATCCTGAGTTGGCCGAATATCTGTGGGGCAATAATACGGGCTCTGCCTGGACGGGCAGCGCATCCACCGCGCCTGTGATTTCATCACCCACCAACGGTTCGACCATCAACGTGGGCACCAACACGGGCAGCGGCGTGAGCAAGACCATCACCGTCAAGGGTGTTTATCTGACCAAATCGGTTACGGTATCGGTTACCGGAACAGGATTCACCGTCACGCCGACTACACTCACTGCGGCTGCCGTCAATGCCGGCACAAGCGTCACCGTGACCTATAACGGCACGGCAACCAATGCAACGGGCCGCATGACCATCAGCAGCAGCGAGGTGAGCAACATCACGACGTTGACGGCGACCTACAACTCAGGAGGCGGCTCGGGCGGTACCGAGACTATCGAGACCTGGGAAGGTTGCAGCGGATATGATAACTACAACGACAAGACGGTGCAGGGCAAGGCATTCAAGTGGGATTTCTCCAATGCTGGCCTTTTCAGCCAGACTAATGACCACTGGAATGACGCCCTCGGTTGCCGTTTCGGTAAGAACACCAATTCCTATATCGCAATGGCCGAGGACGTGACCGACGGTGCCAGCCAGGTATCCTTCTATGCCGCTAAGTACGGCAGCGATGCTAATCCGACCATCCAGTTGCAATACAGCACCAACGGCGGCAGCACATGGACAACCTTTGCTACATGCACTCCCAATTCAACATGGCAGCAGTACATCTATAATCTGAATGTCACGGGCAATGTTCGCTTCAAGTTCGCCCAGACTGCCGGTTCGCGCCTCAACATCGACGACATTGCCATCACCAGTAACAGTGCACCTGTCACTAATCCTCAAATCACTGCACCGGTCAACGGCTCGACAGTGGATGTGGGTACCATCCCCGCCACGGGCACTTCGGTGAGCAGGATTATCAATGTCAAGGGCAGTGACTTAACCCAGACGCTCAGCGTCAGCGTGAGTGGCACGGGCTTTTCTGTCACCCCGTCGGCCATCATCGCTTCGGCTGCCAACAATGGCACTAGCATTGTTGTTACCTATACTTCGTCGGTTGCCGGCAGTGCCACGGGCACGCTGACCATCGGCAGCAGCGAGGCAAGTGTGACGGTCAACCTGACGGCCAGCAAGATTGCCGCCCCGACCATCTCCATCACATCGCTTGATGCAATCGAGGCCGAGCAGGACGGCGCCTCCACCTATGTGCAGGGAACCGTGAGTGCCGAGAACAACAGTGCCAATATCACCCTCAGCGTTGAAGGCAATTTCGAACTCAGCCTGAACCGTTATACGTGGAGCCGCACCCTCACGCTCGACCCGACGGGCGAGGTATTCTATGTGCGTCTTGCCGACACGGGCACTGCAGGTGAATATAACGGTACCATTACGGCAACGACAGGCACTGTGACGGCTTATGCCGACGTTCAGGGCACCGTGAACCCCAAGCAGGTGAAAATCGGTGACGTGAATATGGACGGCGAGGTTGATATCAATGACGTGACGGCGCTCATCTCCCATGTGCTGGGCCAGGTAGTCGATCCGTTCGATAGCCAGGCCGCCAATGTCAACGGAGATAATGCCATTGACATTAACGACGTCACCAGTTTGATTTCCACCGTGTTGGGCGTGCAACAGAATGCAGCGGCTGCCGATTATTGGGACGCTGTTCCCGTCCAGGGCGGCATCATGGTCGACAATCACAGCGGCGAGATGCTCGAGGTCTATGACATGGACGCAGCCTGCTGTGCCTTGATCATGTCCGAAGGCGAAACCTTTATTGACCTGCCCGCCGGCATCTACTTGGTTTCGGGCGATACCGCTTCGCGCAAGGTGGTGGTCAAGTAGGCCATCGACCTGCGGGTTAATCACAAGAGAGGCCTCTGGATTTCCAGAGGCCTCTCTTGTGATATCTTGTGATGACGGCTCGGGGGCGCAAGGCCTCACTTGCCGATGCAGTGGTATTCAAATCCTGCTTGCAGCAGTTCGTCGCCGTCCAGGATGTTGCGGCCGTCCAGAATCAGGTGGCCCCTCATTCCAGTGCGCAGCATCTCGACGTTGGGTAAGCGGAACTCTTTCCACTCGGTGACCAGCATCAGCGCATCGGCACCGTTGGCGGCATCATACATGTCGGAGCAGTAGATGACGCGGTCGCCCAGGCGACGGCGGCACTCGTTCATGGCCACGGGGTCATACACCTTGACCGTGGCACCGGCCTTGAGCATCAGGTCGATAAGAATCAGCGACGGTGCCTCGCGCATGTCGTCGGTCTCGGGCTTGAACGACAGGCCCCACACGGCGATGACCTTGCCCTGCAGTGCCTCCTCGCTTCCGTAATACTTGACGAGTTTGCGGAACAGGACCAGTTTCTGCTCGGCATTCACTTCCTCGACAGCCTGCAGCACACGCATGGTATATCCCTTGTCGGCGGCGGTCTTGATGAGGGCTTTTACATCCTTGGGGAAGCAAGAGCCACCGTAGCCGCATCCGGCATACAGGAATTTCTTGCCGATGCGCGTGTCGCTGCCGATGCCCTTACGCACCATGTTCACGTCGGCGCCCACCAGTTCACACAGGTTGGCAATATCGTTCATGAAACTGATGCGGGTGGCAAGCATCGAGTTGGCGGCATACTTGATCATTTCGGCCGACGGAATGTCGGTGAAAATCATGCGGTCGCTCATGATCATGAAGGGCTTATAGAGGCGTGACATGAGTTTGCGTGCACGCTCACTCTCCACACCCACGACCACTCGGTCAGGGCTCATGAAGTCCTTCACGGCGTTGCCCTCTTTCAGGAACTCGGGGTTACTGGCCACGTCAAACTCAATGTCCACCCCTCGTTTGCGCAGTTGCTCGCTGATGACCTCTTTCACCCGGCGGGCCGTGCCAACAGGGACGGTGCTCTTGGTGACGACGATGAGGTAGTGGTTCATGTGCTGGCCGATGGTGCGGGCCACTTCGAGCACATACCGCAGGTCGGCGCTGCCGTCTTCGTCGGGAGGCGTGCCCACGGCGCTGAAGACGATGTCCACGCCGTCGAGGACATCTTCAAGGTGCGTAGTGAAGTTCAGGCGCCCCGACTTCCTGTTTTTGCGCACGAGCGTCTCAAGTCCAGGCTCATAGATGGGGATGATGCCCTGGTTCAGGGCGTCGATTTTGTCCTTGTCCACATCGACACATGTCACATGGACACCCATTTCACTGAAACAGGTGCCCGTGACAAGTCCGACGTATCCGGTTCCTACAACCGCGATTCTCATATGTCGTGAAAAACTGGGTTGTGGTTATGATCTGTTCTCCTTGGGAGTGTCGTCGATATAGTAGCCGCCGCTGTCGCCACCGTAGCCATAGCCGTAGCCGTAGCCGTAACCATAGCCGTAGCCCTTACCGTAACCGTAGGCATACGAGTAGTTGTAGCGGGTCTTGCTCACCTTGATGTCGTTGACGAGGATCGTGAGGTTCTTGATCTTGTTCTCGGCAGCCATATTCTCAAGTTCGTACATGTACTGCTGCTCGACACGGCCGTCACGCACGACGTAGATGGTGAGGTCCACAAAGCGGTTCACGATAGCAGCGTCGGCAATCAGGTTATAGGGTACGGTATCGAGGATGACGTAGTCGTACTCCTTCTTGAGTTGGTCAATCATCTTGGTCATGTTTTCGCTCATCAGCAGGGCGGTGGGGTTGGGAGGAATGGCACCTACACTGATGATATCGAAGCCCTCGTGCAATGCACCGTGGTGGATGACATTGTGGAGGTCGGTCTCCTTGCCTGACAGGAATGCCGATGCACCCTTGCCGTCCTGAACGCCCACATATTCCGAGAACTTACCTTTGCGCAAGTCAAGGTCGACTACAATCACGCGCTTGTTCACATAGGTGTAGGACAGGGCGAGGTTCACGGCAACGAAACTCTTTCCTTCACCCGACATGGTCGAGGTGAACTGGATGACTGTGGCATCGTTGTCGGGATTGTTCTGACTCGTGACGAAGTCCAGGTTGTTCCTCACTATTCGGAAGGCCTCATTCATGCGGTCGTTAGAGGTCTCGTTAACCACGATCTCGCCGGTGACATTGGCCTTCTTGGCCGGCAACTCACCCAGGATGGGTATGTCGCACACCTCTTCAATCTCGCGGCGCGTGTGGATGGTCTTGTCGAGCGAGAAGTACCAGAATACACCGTACAGAATCAGGGCGGGAATCAGCAGACCGATAACCATACCCGTGAGAACGATACGCGACAGCGGAGCGGTAACGGGTACGGGATTGGGAATAGCGGGTTCCATCACCTTGGCGTTGGGCTCGGTAATTGCCATCTGCAGGGCGTTCTCCTCGCGCTTGTTCAGCAGGTACAGGTAGAGTTCCTCCTTGATTTTCTGCTGGCGGGTGACCTCGGTGATGGCCTTCTCATGGGCCGGGTTGGCCGTCATGCTGCTGCGGGCCTGGTTCTGCAGGCGCTGGGCCTGGCCCTGGCGGGTGCGCAGCGTGGAGATGTAGTTGTCGATACTGGCGATGATGGTCCTCTTCTGGGAAGCCAGCGTGTTGGCCAACTCCTTCATGACGGGGTTCTCTGAACTCGAGGTAGCGGCAATCTTCAGGTACTCCTGCATGGCCTGGTTGTAACTGTCGATCTGTCCGGAGATACCGGCATTGCTCATGCCTGAGTTGGCGGGAATCAGGTCATTGGGACCCATACCGGCGATGAAGTTGCGGATTTGGCTGGCCAGGTTGAGTTCCAGCATGACGTTCTCGGTGTCATCAACGTGACGCATCGTGTTGCCTTCGGCACCCAGCATCATCGAGTTGGCTGAATTAGCCGTCAGGATGGCTACTTCGTTGTCCACGCCGCTCAGGTCCTTGGACAGGTCGGCGACACGTTCGGCAATGAAGGCCTCGGTGTTGCGGGCCACCTGGTTCATATCGTTGATACCCTCCTGGTTATAGGCTACAACCAGGGCGTTGAGAATGTCGGCACACATCTCGGCGTTGGTGCCCCTGATGGCCAGGTTGATCACGTCGCTGTGGGCGTCGGCAAGTTCTACCATCATTGCTGACGAGAGAGCCCTTGCCGTCGACATCGGGTTGCTCACGACTACAATGAGGTTGTAGTCGATGTGGCTGTCGTTGAATTTGTCGGTCTTGGTGATGGCAACGGGACCATACTGTGTGTTCACCTTGTTGCCGAAGTGGGCCTTCTTCCACTCTCCCTGGCCGACCTTGAACTCAAACTCTTCGGCACTCTTGGGAACGATGGTGATGGTGTAGCCCGAGGTGACTTCTTTCAGCGGGGTGACCTGTACCGGCGTGTTCTTGTAGATGTTCACGTCGCGCAGGAACATGTGACCGAAGTACTGCACATTCAGACCCAGCGAGTTCACTACAACCTCCATCACTCTTGACGATTTGAGTTTGTGGGGCTCGTTGGGGATGTAGTTCACGGTGCTCAGTCCCAGGTCGCTGAACGTCATCGAGGGCGTGCCTTGTGCACTGTCCTTGGAGCGGATCAGGATGGATGATTTGGCCACATAGAACTGCGGCTGGCTCTTAGCATACAGGTAGGCGATGCACGAGCACACAATCATTGACAATACAAACCAGTACCAGTTGTAGGCACACGCCATGAACAGACGGTCCCACTTGACACCTGTGCGGGCGCGCTTTTTCTTCTTCTCGGCGGCAACCGCTCTTGCGACCAGGTCTTCTTGAACTATTTCTTGCATGATAAGTGAATTTTTTCCGATTATCAGTGTAGTTTAAACTATAATGCACGGCAGACTTGTTGACTCTACCGCATAATTTGCTGCAAATTTACTGTAATTAAATGGAAACGGCAAAATTTACATGAATAAAAAAACTTTAATGCCTACATAAACCGTGGAACGCTGGTTGGTGCCGCAAAATAATGCGGGTGGCAACCGCAATGGCTGCCACCCGCTATGTGTGTTGATTGAACGGGGTCAATCGTGATTAGTCGATTTCCTCGTCGGCTTCGTAACCGCCCATCTCACGGATGGCGTTCTTCAGCATCACGTACTGCTGGAACAGGTGGTTAACGGGAACCTCGTCCTTGGTGTAGTCGTGCATCGGGCTCTTGAGGAAGAAACTCAGGAAGCGCTGAGTGCCGTAGCGGCCGGCGCGGTGAGCCAGGTCCATGAGCAGACACAGGTCGAGGCACAGGGGAGCGGCCAGGATAGAG
>JAEEGL016859889.1_pt1 | contig 17390 bp, 13 predicted proteins | sample 9134231 | NCBI WGS metagenome assembly JAEEGL01 (sample SAMN16246548, study PRJNA631951) | gut metagenome | biome: gut microbiome; feature: rumen; material: fiber-attached | host: Bos | place: Iran: Karaj | collected 2018-10
AACTTATTAAAGACTTTAACGAGTTGCCAGAATGGGCACAAGAATGGGTAAGGAAAGAACTTGAATCCAGAGTATTGAACCCTGCATTAATATACAAAGAATCATGTGTGACTGAATCAGAATATTTAAATTATCTGGATGAGCAAATAGAATTAGCAAATAAAAGTATTAAAGAATTACTTGTTGAGGCTTCAAATGACAAGATAGAAAGATATTGGGAGCAGATTTCAAAGTTATATGTGCTTTTCACAGAGGGAAAGAAAGAACTAATTAATTTGAAAGATGAATGTTTGAGGCAAAAGCAAGCAAATGGAGACAAAGAGCCTCAACAAAAAGAGTTTTTAAAAAATGATAGAGTATTGAAGATATTACAAAAGGCGATTGATGCAAAATTGATAAGTAAGAAAGACAATGGTTTTGTTTGGAATAGCACAAAACAATTATTGGCTTACTTTGCTGAAAAGATGAGTAAAAGTTTTTCACTATCTTCAAAAATGGATAAGGATAGTAATATAACAACGAATTGGAAAATCTTTGAAATGATTTTCAATGTAAAGAACTTAAAGAGTGCAAAGCATAATTGGATGAGGCTAAATATTAGATTTGAGCCAACAGGGTTTGAAAAAGTTGATGCATTGTTTTAAGAACAACACACAACACACCACTTACACATCGGTATCACACCGATGTGTTTTTTTGTCTATTAGGTTTTCTATCTTTGCCATTGTTTTCAAGATGGAGGGATTAGTGCAACACCCTCCAGATAGAGAACAAGGGTTTTAAAAGTGTTTGGGGTTGAGGTTGCACCAACACCAGACCGCCCAAATTTAAATTCTTGTATCATTATGGATAACCCAAAAGATACACTTAAACGGATTGCCGATTATATAACGGCAAATATAGTGAATTGCCACAAAGAGGTGCTTACAAGTGACGAGGCAGCACAATATATGGGTATTAGTAAATCATACCTGTATAAACTTACAATGTTGCAAAAGATACCTCATTACAAGCCTATGGGCAAGATGTGTTATTTCAACCGTCTGGAGTTGGAGGCATGGTTGCAGGCTAACAGGGTTGCAACAGACGATGAGATTAGCCAACAGGCACATAATTATTGTATGAAGAAAGGAGGTATAAAATGAAAACTCCCAATATCCTTTATTATGCAAGGATGGTGAACACCACCAGAAAAGGCAATAGCACACCTAAATACTCGATTATAGCAGAGGCTGGATATTACCCTCCAATGGAACTATTAAGGAGCAAAGATGGGCAAATTTCAATGTATCTTATGGAAAAACTAAAGGATGGTTATAATATCCCGTCTATGAGATTACAGGCTAAAGAAAGCCTCAACTTTACAGGCCTTAAAGATTACTTTATAGATGGTAAATTGAGTGGTTTTTCTTATGGCTATCCTTTAGATAAACCCACCTATGGCAAACAGAATAAGCCAAACCCTTTTTATGATTACAAAGAAGATGGCTTTTTGTTTAAGATTTATCAAGATGGAAAAGACCAAATCCCAACCTGTATTGAGTTTGTGGTGTTGGAGGGTGCAAAGAGGCTAATATCTTCATACTGCAAACAAATGGTGATGGGTGGTTTTGATGAGGATTTGGAGCAATTAAGAAAACAGGCAATGTCTTTATAATAAGGGTTAGCTTGTCTGCAAAAAATGCATACAAATGAATATGTATGATAAAGTAAAAATTTGGATAGATAAGGCTATGGTGGGGGAGCAATTCTCCACTATAGCTAACTATTTGGATGAGGCTAATACCCAAATTAACCACCAGACAGGCGAGGTTAAAACCTTTGGTAGTTTGGGAGGCTTGAAAATATCTATCTTTCTTAATGGGTTGCATATTGTTGGCAGCTTGCCAAAATATATGTATGGTAGTAACATTTATCCTTTGGATAGAGAAACCACCAGAAAGGCAATAGAAAAGATTGAAGATTCTTTGCACATTTCTTTGGATGAGGCTAAAATAACAGGTTTTGAATTTGGTGCTAATTTTGTAATGAGATGTAAGGTTGAAAGCTATTTAGATAGGTTGGGTGATATGCCACGACTTATTAGATACAGATTTTGCCCAGAAACATTGTATTACAAGAATAGAGGCAAGAAACAACCTAAAACGTTTTGTTATTATGATAAGATAGCAGATGCAAGGAAAAAGCAGGATAATATACCAAAAGGAATGCAGGATGCTAATTTGTTGAGATGTGAGATTAGGTTAGAAAGCAGACTTACACACCAAATGAATGTGCCAGAGGTTAAAGCCTCAACATTAAGCGAGAAAGAATTTTACAGAAAGGTGATGCAAAAATTTCAAGATGCATACTTTTCTATATCAAAGAAGAACAAGTTAAAAACAAATGTTATGGATGAGATAAAGACCGTTTCAGATGCCTTTAATGTGTTTGTGGCAAGACTGATAAGTCAGACAGGAGAAAGCGAGATAGGAGGCTTTCTGGATGAATTAAAGGATAATTCAGTATTCAAGGATAGAAACAACTATAGCAGGCTTAAGAAGAAAATACAAGAGGTTGCAACAAAAGCCAATATAACCGTTTCAGATGAACTAATAAAAGAGTTAGACGATGAGTTTAGAAATGTTGGTGCTTATGTGTGATTGTCTTATAATAATATGTAGTTTGTCTGCAATATTTGCATACAATTCTAAAGTAGATTAAAGTAGAAAGGGTAAACTATGAGCAGATTAAAAGGAACACCCAAGACAGGAGGGAGAAAGGCAGGTACACCCAACAAAATATCTGTAGGGTTGAAAGACTTTATATCAAAGCTGCTTTTCAAGAACAGAAAGCAGATAGAGAAAGATTTGCAGGAATTACAACCAAAAGAAAGGTTGTTTATTCTTGAAAAGTTGATGCAGTATGTTATACCAAAGCAACGTGAGTTTGAAATAAGTGCAGAATTGCAGAGCGAGCAGACGGAGCAGGATAAGAGGGATATGGAAATAATAGAAAGCCTCCCAGATGATGTTATGGCAAATATATCTGATATCTTATTGGATTGGCAACAGAAAAAACGACAGGAACAAATAAATCAAACTTAAGTGGATTTATAGATATTGGCTTATTGATTCTTCATTATAGTGGTGATTGTGTGATGATGCACTTTTACCACTTTTCTTTTGCCATTGAAAAGGGTGTTTTGAGGTAAAAAATGGTGGGTGTTGTTGTTTTTTGCTTATTGGTTGCTTATTGAGAAAACAAAATAGGTTGATAATCAGATGATTAGCAACCTATTTTTGTACCCAGAGCCGGGATCGAACCGGCACGCCTTGCGGCATTGGTGTTTGAGACCAACGCGTCTACCAATTCCGCCATCTGGGCATGCTCACAAAAGCATGAATCACTTTTGCGAGTGCAAAGTTAAGTATATTTTTAGAAATGACCAAAAAAAACGGGTAATTTTTGTTCAGGTATACCATTACGGATGCGTTTTCTGATTTAAAAGTTGCTTGATATGCGACTCAAGGATGTGAAATGACGGTTCCACCATGGCTCCATGGTCATGACCATCAAGTTCATAGAGGTATGTCTGCTTGTGTCCAACCAACTTCATCATTCGTGCGAGGTACTGGTTTTCATCGTACCTTCCATAAAGTTCCAACTCTCGGTCGCCACAAATAAGGAGCAGGGGCGGGCAGTCGGGACGAACCCAGTAAATCGGGGCATACTCGTCAATCGTGGCACGCAACGGAGGTATTCCCTGCATTTTTCGAACATTATAGTGAGTGACCGCCTGACCACTGAAAGGGGCATAGAGCATGACATCATCGGCATTGATACCATAAGCCTCCAGCCAGGCTTTATTCAGGCAGAGGAGCATGGCCAAGTAGCCTCCCGCAGAATGTCCAGTTACAACAATTTTCTTCGGGTCGCCGCCATATTCCTGACAATGGCGAAACACCCATGCCACAGCCTCCGCTGCATCGTCGAGCGTCTCACGGACAGTCACTTTAGGGAGCAAACGGTAGTTTGCACCAACCACCACATAACCTCTATTTTTCAGCTTGCGTGGGATTTCCTTATTGCCTCCCTCCAAACCACCGCCATGAAACCACACTATCACGGGACAGTCTGTGCTTCCCTCCGGATAATAAACATCGAGCGTAAGCCGCTCCAAAGCATAGGAGTCGGTCTTCACGGTGTAGCCAATGTCGTTCGCCTGCTTGTAGTTCTGGGCTGAAACACCCACGAACCACAAGCAAACGAACACAAATAATATCCATCTTTTCGTCATTTCCATAAGCTATGCGAAGATAATGGTGAGTCCCGCCATCACGATAGAAACCATGGACATGAGCTTGATGAGGATGTTGAGCGATGGTCCGCTTGTATCCTTGAAAGGATCGCCCACGGTGTCGCCCACGATGGTGGCTTTATGACAGTCGGAACCTTTACCACCGAAATTGCCCTCTTCCACCATCTTCTTGGCGTTGTCCCATGCACCACCGGCATTCGCCATGAAGACAGCAAGAGTGAATCCCGCAGTGAGTCCTCCAACGAGAAGCCCCATCACACCAGCCACGCCGAGCACAAGCCCCACGACAATCGGTATGATGATGGCCAGCAGAGACGGGAAAATCATCTCCTTCTGAGCCGAACGGGTGGAAATCTCCACACAGCGTCCATAGTCCGGTGTGGCCTTTCCTTCCAGGATGCCTTTGATGGTTCGGAACTGACGTCTTACTTCCTCCACCATAGACTGCGCCGCACGCCCTACGGCTCCCATGGTGAGTCCGCAGAAGAGGAATGCCGCCATTCCACCGATGAACGCCCCCACAAGCACCTTAGGGTTCATGAGGTTCACCTGGAAGAAGTCCATAAACTGTCCCATATCCGCCTTTGCCGGGTCGAAGATATTGCCGAGCGAGTCGATATACTGTGTCCCCTGCTCCACTGCCCTCTGCATGGCGATTTTGATTTCTTCCACATAAGATGCGAGTAATGCCAAAGCAGTGAGTGCCGCAGAACCGATGGCAAATCCCTTGCCAGTGGCAGCCGTGGTGTTTCCGAGTGCGTCGAGCGCATCCGTACGCTGCCTCACCTCCGGCGGGAGCTCGCTCATCTCCGCGTTTCCTCCCGCATTGTCAGCAATCGGTCCGTAAGCGTCGGTGGCCAGCGTGATTCCCAATGTGGAAAGCATACCCACGGCCGCGATACCGATGCCATAAAGACCTGTAGACAAGCACTTGGCAGACATGGAGAGGTCGAATCCGTTGGCACAGAGGAAACTGAGCATGATAGCAACAGAAATGGTCACCACCGGAATCATGGTTGATATCATTCCCGTTCCCACTCCCTTGATGATGACGGTGGCCGAACCAGTCTGCGATGACTCAGCGATTTTCTGCGTCGGCTTATAAGAATGGGAGGTATAGTATTCTGTGCCTTGTCCGATGATGACGCCGGCGATAAGACCCGTGATGACAGAGAAGGAAACTCCTATCCAGTTCTCAATCTGCAAGAGATAGAGAATGGCAAACGTGGCGACAGCAATAAGCACCGCACTGACGTTGGTTCCGACAGAGAGGGATGTGAGCAGATTCTTCATTGTTGCCCCCTCTTTGGTTTTCACCATAAAGATGCCGATAAGAGACAGGAAGATGCCCACCGCAGCGATAATCATAGGAGCGATGACAGCCCTCAGTTGCATGTCGGGGTTGAGGGCAAAGGCTGTGGCTCCAAGGGCCGCAGTGCTGAGAATACTTCCGCAGTAGCTCTCATAGAGGTCAGCACCCATACCTGCGACGTCGCCCACGTTGTCACCCACGTTGTCGGCGATGGTAGCGGGATTGCGCGGGTCATCCTCCGGGATGTCCTGCTCCACTTTTCCCACAAGGTCCGCTCCCACGTCGGCCGCCTTCGTGTAGATGCCACCACCCACACGTGCAAACAGAGCCTGACATGACGCACCCATACCGAAGGTGAGCATGGTGGTTGTGATGATGATAAGCGCATGGTCACCCTGATAGAAGTAATTAAGGATGAGGAACCAGATGGCAATGTCGAGCAGTCCGAGTCCCACTACCGTGAGCCCCATGACGGCACCGCTGCGGAACGCCACTCTCAGTCCCTTGTTGAGTCCTTGCCGGCATGCGTTGGCTGTTCGTCCGCTGGCATAGGTAGCCGTCTTCATACCGAAGAAGCCTGCCAGACCGGAAAAGAGACCACCAGTGAGGAAAGCAAATGGCACCCAAGGGTTCTGCACCTTCAGCCCGTATGCCATGACAGCAAAAATGACAGCCAAGATGATGAATACAATGGTCACGACCTTGTACTGCTGACGGAGATAAGCCATTGCTCCGCGCCTTACATGACCAGCGATTTCTTTCATTCGGGGCGTTCCGTCGTCCTCTTTCATCATCTGACGGAAGAAGAACCACGCCATAGCCAGTGCCACAACAGATGCCACCGGCACAATCCAAAATACGAATGGGATGTTCATGATAATTAGGGTTTTTAGTTAGTTGAGAGTTGTTTTAGTTTTAAGTTTAATGTTTAATGTTTAAAGTTTAATGGATTATAAACTTAAACAATTAATATTCAGATTAAGTATTTAGTTTGGAGTTTAGAAAAGATTTTTGTTTTAGTTAGTTGAAGTTGAATATTTAAAGCTTAGAGAGAGAATAGTGAAAGGTATGTGGTTTGAGGAATCCCGGAAATTCGGACTGTCCGTATAACCAGGAAATCTGAGGAAAACCCGGACACCCCAGGTTTTCCACAGATTTTATTTTCTTCTTCTGATGAATCTGATGAGGTCCTTTTTGACGATTACAGCAGTAAAGAGAAGAATAAGGACTGTGTTCACGGCAATTCGAAGCACCGGCGCCCACGACTTAGGCAGCATGGTCATCGCCACGAAGAGCACGGCCGCAAAGAGTGTGTAGAACGCGATGTCCTTGAGTGGATACTTCACAGGGTTGTACTTCTGCCCGAGGAAATAACTGAGCAGCATGGTCGTGGCATATCCCGCGAAACCGCCCCATGCGCACGCCATATAGCTGTATTTCGGAATGAATATGAGGTTGACGGCAAACAGCACGATGCACCCGGCGATAGAGATGACAGCTCCCCAAAGGGTCTTGTCGACGAGTTTATACCAGAACGAGAGGTTGAACGTGACACCCATCATGATTTCCGCTGCCATGACAATCGGCACGACCTTTAGTCCCTCTCTGTAGCCTGGTCCGATAATCCGCTGGAGAATGTCCATGTAGCCGATTACACAGAGGAATGCCAATAGTGTGAAGATAATGAAGTACTTCATAGCCAACGCATACGACTCCTTTGAGTTCTTATCCTTGTCGTTTCCGAAGACGAAAGGTTCGTAGGCATATCGGAAAGCCTGAGTAATCATGGCCATAATCATGGCGATTTTCACACACGCCCCATAGATGCCAAGCTGTGGCTGAGCCTGCGACTCGTCGGGATAGACAAGCGGGAAAATAATCTTGTCGGCCGCCTGGTTGAGAATGCCCGCCACTCCAAGCACGAGAATCGGCCAAGAATAGGTGAACATCTGCTTGATCAGCTGCTTGTCGAACACACACTTGATGTCCTTGAACTCCTTGAAGAAGAAGAAAGTGATAAGGGATGTGCAGATGAAGTTGAGAATAAACACATATCCCGCACCGATATTCGGGTCATAGATGGCCGCAACGGAATCCGGGTTCTTGGCGTACATATTAGGCAGCACAATGAAGTAGAGCAGGTTGAGTGCGATGTTCAAGAATATGAACAACAACTTCAACGAAGCAAACTTGATAGGCCGTTTCTTGTAACGCAGATAGCTGAACGGTATGGCCTGAATGGCATCGAGAGCCACGCAACTGGCCATGAGCAGCACATACTCATGATGCTGCGTGTAAATTTTTCCCAATGTGTTGCAGATCGGTGTGATGAATCCAAATACGGCCGCGAGGAAAATGACAGAGAGGAACGTGACTACGAAAAGCGATGTTGAGAACACCTTTCGTGCATCCGCGCCCTCCTTGTTGGCGAAACGGAAGAAGGTGGTCTCCATGCCGAAAGTGAGAATGACGAGGATGAGCGCGGTATAGGCATAAAGATTCGTCACAACTCCGTATCCTCCGCTCTCGGCAGAGATTTTAAACGTGTAAAGAGGAACCAACAGATAGTTGAGGAAGCGTCCCACAATGCTGCTGACACCATAAATTACTGTATCTTTAAATAATGCTTTGAGATTAGCCATTAGTTGTAGTATATTTTTAGTTTTGAGAGATAACCGAAACCGCACAACTTTTAGCATTGACAGCTGTCATGGGGTATGCGGATTCATACACTCTTTTAGTCGTCGAAGAGAGAACCCATCATGATGTTCCCGTTGTTGATGTTTCTTCCGAGATGTCTGTATGCAAGCGGAGTGGCCTCACGTCCACGAGGAGTACGCTTGATGAATCCCTCTTTGATGAGGAAAGGCTCGTACACCTCCTCCACGGTTCCCGGGTCCTCTCCGATTGCTGTTGCAATGGTTCCGATGCCCACAGGTCCTCCATTAAACTTGTCGATGATGGTGGTGAGAATCTTGATGTCAATCTCATCGAGTCCATATTCTGTGATATTCAGAGACTCAAGTGCGTGGTGTGCGATTGCCAGGTCGATAGACCCGTTGCCTTTCACCTGTGCGAAATCGCGTACACGCCGGAGTAGTGCGTTGGCGATACGTGGCGTTCCACGGCTTCTTCCTGCAATTTCCGCTGCGGCATCGTCAGCACAAGGTACCGACAGGAGACGTGCCGAACGCAAGATAATTTTCTTAAGCACACTGGCATCATAGTATTCCAAGTGAAGGTTGATGCCGAAACGTGCTCTCAGCGGTGCGGTGAGCAGTCCGCTTCTGGTAGTAGCTCCTACAAGAGTGAAGGGGCTGAGGTCGATTTGAATGGACCTTGCAGAAGGTCCCTTGTCAATCATGATATCTATGCGGTAGTCCTCCATGGCCGAATAAAGGTATTCCTCAACCACAGGTGATAGCCGGTGAATCTCATCAATGAACAGCACGTCGTTCTCCTCGAGAGAAGTGAGTATACCCGCCAAGTCTCCCGGTTTGTCGAGCACAGGACCAGACGTGACTTTGAACCCGACCCCCAGCTCATTGGCAATGATGTTGGAGAGAGTGGTCTTTCCAAGTCCCGGCGGTCCGTGGAGGAGTGTATGGTCGAGTGGCTCACCTCGGAACTTAGCAGCCTCGACGAATACAGACAGGTTCTGTACCACCTTGGACTGTCCTGAGAAATCATCGAAACGGAGCGGTCGCAACGCATTCTCGAAGTCTTTCTCCTTTGAGCTCTGCTGCTGTCTTATGTCGAAATTTTCGTCTGTCATGAGAAAACGTGGTTATTGGGTAAATAGTCGTAATGGACTGTATCCATCCATACGGATAAGAACGGCTACCCGTCACTTGTCGGAATAAAGCAAAAAGTCAAGGATTCTGGCCCGTTGCTTGCTGATTTTGTCCACTATTCGCGGGGTTCTGGTTATTGCTGGAATTGTGGATGTTGTAGTCAATCTGCTGATTGATGGCAGTGCTGAACCCGAACGGATTTCGGATGTAGTTGTAGTTGTTGGTTGCCTCACCGGTAGTTACAATCACCGTTCCGTAGTTCAGGATTCTTCCAAGAATAGACTGCTCCACCATGACTCCCTCGCACTTATGGAGCATGAGGTCGTAGGAAGTTCGCTTGATGAACCCCTTTTTGAAGATGACACGTTTCGTAGTAACCACATATCGCTTTCCCCCGTTGATTTCAAGGCACCATATAAAGATGATGATGAAGAAAACCGCCAATCCGATTAGTCCAGCCACGGTATAGTCCATATAGACAGCGAAACCGAACAGCACAAGAGCAACGATGGTGAGGAAAATGGGCCAGAAATAAACGAGCCAATGAAGGTTAGCCTCAAATTTTATTTCCTCTCCCTGCAAAAGATTGTTTTCAATGTATCCCATTCGAAATAGTATTAATGATTCTGAGTAATCTGAATATTCTTAACCAGGTCTTATATAAATTGCAAATTTACGGATAAGTGAGCGAAAAAACAAATTTATTTAAATTTTTCCGAATGAGAAAGAATTCAGTTTTGCTAATTTCATGATTTTTTAAAAGATGAACCAATTATTCTTCAGTGAACCATTTTTCCAAGGCGTTTCATTATTTGGGCAAAAATTCATTTTACAAATACCATATAAGGACATCAATGCAAATGTTTGGCCTTAATCCTGCCAAAGTTGTTTTTGACAGCGGAAAAACAAATGAGGTATGGGGAATTGACATAGATAGTTACAAATACTTTTGGACGTGTTGCAGATTGCCGAAATGAATCCAAAAACAACGCTTTATTTGCTGAAAAATCACTACATTTGTAATTCATTATAAGAATTATCGCACCTAATATCATTAATAGATAATATGAAACTTAAAGTTACAGTTTTGCTCACTATGCTGTTAGCGTTGTGCTCCCCCCATTCCTCAGCTCAGCCAACAGTCAAGTTTGATGCTTCTAAGACCCATCAGCGTATAACCGGCTTCGGAGGTTTTGTCAACTCTCCTCAATTCACTTATAACCACATGAATGATACCGAGATCAAAAAAGTGTGGGGAAAGTCCAGCACCATCGGCTGCAACATCATGCGTGTGTATCTTCCTATCGGCCGAAATTCCTGGAGCCAGTCGCTATCGACCATACGCTCCGCCAAACGTATGGGTCTCATCGTGTTCGCATCCCCATGGGGTCAGCCATCAGAATGGAAGACGAACGGCACCATCAACGCAAAGAACAGCGACGGAACGACAGGAAAACTGTTTAAAAAGAACTGGCCCGACTACGCTCAATACTTAGAGGACTACGTGCAGTATCTTCGTCAGAATGGTGTGGAGCTCGACGCCATATCCATTCAGAACGAACCGGACTGGGCAGCGACTTACGCCGGCTGCCTCTGGTCGGATAGCGAGATAGCAGAGTTCGTGAAGACCTACGGTCCTTCAATCAGCTGCAAAGTGATTGCCCCCGAGACCATCGGATGTTCCGACAATTATGTGAACGCCTTGAACAAGACCGGCGTGATTGACGGTTTTGACATCTATGGCGGTCATCAGTACGGTGGCATCGGTTCTGCTTACAAGCAGTTGGCAAAGAAAAACAAAGAGTTATGGATGACAGAATTTCTAATCAACTGGAACGAGAACCAGCAGACCTCCCGTAATTTCGACTTCTCCCAGGACTTCTTCAACTTCTTCCGTGCCATCAACACCTGCATGATTGGTGACTTCAATGCCTGGATTCACTATGCAGCCAAGCGGTTCTATGCCATGTTGGGCGACGGACAATACGGCACCCAGAACGGAACTGTGACCAAACGCGGTTATGTGATGGCCCATTTCGCACGCTTCATCACAGGAATGACACGTATCGACATCAACTACGGCTCAACAGGCCTGGAAGGGTCGGCCTACCTGTCGGAAACAGGCGACACAGTGGTGGCCGTCATGGCAAACACAAGTTCCAAAGAGGTTGAGATGACGCTCGACCTGCCTTTCTACACTCAAAATGGCATGCTCTACAGCACCACAAAGACACGCAGTCTCTCCAAAAGCAGCCTGGAATATGATGCCGAGACTTGCCGTCCGGTCATCTCCGTTCCATCGCTGAGCGTGAGTACCGTGCTCTTCGTCCGGAGTCGTGACCGCCAGCCATCCAACATGAGAGGAAGCAGCACCTGCTTCGACCGCATCAACGACATGGCAGTGATTAACCAGTCGTTCGGGACGAGCTACAAGATGTCGAGCACAACAAAAACCTTCGACCACAACTCGCCTCTAATCTCCCCCCGCACCAACGCCAACATGGGATATGTGGTCCTTGACGACCGTTATAGCCGGCTAGTGATGGATGTGAAGAAAGTGACATCTACATTGAACTACAGTTCAGCAAAAACCACCCTCATCTATGTGAATTCAGCCGGTGAAGTGGCCAGTCATGACTACGGCGACCTGAACCTTGAGAGCCGTGAGAACATAACTCTTGAATTTGACTTGTCGAAGGAGACACTTCCCGACGGATGCAAAGGCCTCATCTCACTGACCAACAACAACTGGTCGTCCACGCTGACACTGACATTGGGTAATGTTTTATTAGTGAACGGCCCCGACAAATTATATGCCGCCACCCTAAGCGGTTCCTACGTGGAAGATGACAGCTACGTACAGGAATACACCACTTATAAGGGCTGTACGAGCTTGGATATGACGAATGTGAATGACCTCCCAGAGAACTTGCCATGGTTGGAGGGAAGCAACCGCGTGGTGATACTGCCAGAGTCAAGCCAAACAGACGCAAGCAACGTGATTATCGGGAGTCAATGCCGCAAGCTGGAACTGACAACTGACGGCGGTAATTTCCGTCCCCAGCAGACTTTCACAGCCGGGTCCGTCACGCTGACAACCACGATTAACGGCAGTCGCCTGCTGATGTTACCATTTGAGTCCACAATTCCAGAAGGAGTGAAAGCATATACCATCAATGACAACATGGAATTGGAAAAGGTAAGCACCATTCCAGCCCATACTCCAGTGCTGGTGACGGGCAACGGCACAGTGGTGTTCAGCGGAGAGGGCGAGGTTGCTTTCGCCAAATCGCCACTTGACAACATGCTGCGAGGCACTTACACCGCCATACCGCTTTATGCCGGCGACTATGTGCTGTCGGAGCTGGATGGCACGTTAGGTTTCCGCCGCATCGAATCCACTGAGACACTGAGTCCGTTTGATGTCTATGCAACGCTGAATTCCACAGATCCATTCGTACCGCTTCAGAACGCAACTGGAATCAAGCCAACCATCACTGACAACAACATAAAATCTGGAGCAATATATGACCTCCAGGGACGCAGAATCCATTCAACTTATCTGAAACCAGGCATATATATCAGAGACGGAAAGAAGATGCTGATTAAATAGTTGAGAGTTTAGAGTTTAGGGTTTAGAGGCGCGTGCCGTACCAATTATGGATTATTTGTGGTAATTGTTGAGAGTTTTGGCGAACCTGTGATTAAACGAATTCCAACATAATAAATGAAAAAAATAGTCAGCAACCTGAAATTCAGATTGCTGACTACTTTTTTGTACTCCCGACGAGAATCGAACTCGTATCTAATCTTTAGGAGAGATTTGTTCTATCCATTGAACTACAGGAGCAGGTGACAGGCACCTCAACCGTAATCGGTTGCAAAGTTAAGAAATAAAATTCAAATAAGAAAATAGTTTAGCGGTTTTAGTAGCAGTTTTTAATTAAAGCATCCGTTTTGTGCTATTTAACGGTAGTGTTTGTAGCTTACTATTCAGATTCAGTGAAGAGGAAAAAACGGTATAAGAGACTCAAAGAATAAATAAAATCAAACGGCCGCTACACTTGTAGCAGCCGTTTGATTTACCAGCAAGAAAGTTTGTTTTTATAAGTGCTTGAAAAGGTCGCCAGTCAAAGATATTATCTCATCAGAACCCAGTGGCTTTCTTCTCTTTAATGCCAGAAGCCTCAATGACGTTGATGATGTAGTCTCCGAGTTTCTCACATTCAGAGATGATGTCCATGTAGAACACTCCCATCTGGTAGTCGTATAGCTGGTTGTTGATGTCGATGATGTTTTGGTTCTTGAGCTGCGTGCGATAGTTATTGATTTCGTGCTCCACATTATAAGACTTGTTGATATCCACATATCGCTGCTCACCATACTTGATAATGACACTCATCTGGCTGAGCGCCTCATCATCGAGTTCGAACATGTTATTGATATTATCATACTGTTTCTCAGTAAAGTCCTTCTCCATTTGGTTGCGCTTACGGTTGACCGTGCGTGCCAGGTTATAACAAGCGTCTCCTATAGACTCCATCTCCGACACTACACGGAGCATCCGCTGGATTTCCGTCTTTGACTCGCTGCTGAGATGTCCGTCGATGACCTTGTTGATGTAAGCTGCAATCTCAACCTCCATGTTGTCGGTAATGCCCTCGTACTTCTCTATGCGAGAGTACAGCTTTTTGAACTCATCGCCCTTCTCCATACGTAGAAGCTTCCTAACGAATCCGAACATCTTGATACAACGGTCAGCAAACACGCCGATTTCCTTCTTCGCGTTGAGGATAGAGAGTTCCGGTGTCTGCATAAGTCCGGCTGAAATGAAATTGAGTCGGGCATCCTCGTCCTCAACCTCTACTTTCGGTTTGATGACCCTGCACACAATCTTTTCAATCTGCGGCACAAACCAAATCATGATAAACGTATTGGCAATGTTGAATGCAGAATGGAACATAGGCAGAACGAGCAGCGCATTTGAATCTGTTCCCACAATGGCATATACCATAGAGAGGAATGGCTTGAGCAGGCATAGCACCCAGCATACACCTATGGCATTGATTAAGAAGTGTGAGAAGGCTGTTCTTCTTGCCGAAACATTGGCTCCCATTGCCGCGATGTTCGAGGTGATGGTGGTACCTACGTTCTCACCGAGTACGATGAAGATACCGAGCTCGAGTGGCATGGCTCCAGTGGCACAAATAGCCATGGTGATGGCCATGATAGCCGCGGATGACTGCACGCACAACGTAAGCACGGTACCGATGAAAAGAAAGAGCAAAACGGTGAAGATATAGGGCACATCGCCTTGGGTGAATTGCAAGAAGAAGTCAGTGACCGCCTGGTTTTCTTCAAGGTGCATGTCCATTCCTGTCTGCTTAAGTGTGCCAAGACCGAGAAAGAGGAATCCGATACCGAAGAGAAAGTCACCGAAGCTCTTATGTTTCTTCATGTATATGAGTATGATACCGATGAAGAATGCGATATAGACATATTGAGTGATGCCTCCAGTTGCACCGCCGGCAAATCCGACACTCATAATCCATGCCGTCAGAGTTGTACCGATATGTGCTCCCAGAATTACGGAGATGGCCTGCCCCAGCGTGAGTAACCCTGCGTTGACAAAAGAAACGGTCATGAGGGTGGTAGCAGTAGACGATTGGATTGCCGCCGTAACAATCATACCCATGAGCATGGCCATGAACCGGTTGGACGTCATACGCTGCAACCACTGACGCATCTGGGAACCGGCCATCTTCTGGAGTTCTTCGCTCAACGCCTTCATACCGAACATAAGGAGAGCGAGCGATCCCAATAATTTTAAAATGGTTGTTAAATCCATAGTGTTTCGCAGTTTATATGGATGATTAAAGTGGAGTTTGTCTTACGTTCTAAAAGTAAAACATACTGCGAAGATAAATATTTTTAACAAATGTTACAAATTTATTTCAATTTTATTGCGAATAAAAGCGAGAATTTAAAAATATTGCCCGTTATGACGAGCATAACGGGCAATTCATTTTTATTTTTTCATACTTAATGTATTTCAGTGGTGCAATCAAGTGCTATGTAGAATCGTGTGAACACCAACTCGAAGAATGAATTCTCAAAGCCTTTGGATGCTTGCAAATCAGAGCGCAAGCCTCAATCCGAGCGTACTGTAGCTGTAGCCGGGTACGTCAGCATTCCGGTTGGAGACGCGGCAGTACCATTCTCCACTTCTCCAGCTTCCTCCCCTATGAACGCGGTTCACACCAGCAACCGGCCCCTGAGGATTGTTTGTCGGGGAGTTCTTATAGTATGCTTCGTCGAAACGGTCAGCACACCATTCCCATACGTTGCCGCTCATATCATAGATACCCAGTTCATTCGGTGCTTTTGTAGCGACAATATGCGTTGTGTTGGTTTCCTCGTCAGAAGTCGGCATATTCTGGTCTGTGTTGAACACATTAGTGGTGTATGGCACGTCCTTCGCCAAAATGTTCTCAATGGCATCCGCACTCCATGCCACATCGATGTGCTTGTTTCCTCCAGCATATTTGAATTTCTGGCTTCTGTTTCCTCCCCTTGCCGCATATTCCCACTCCGCCTCGGTTGGCAAGCGGAACTTGGCACCGGTCAATTCATTGAGTTTGCTGATAAAGACCTGACAGTCATCCCATGACACATTCTCCACAGGATGGTCGTATGCAGGAAATTCAGAGGGGTTGCTGCCCATCACAGCCAACCATAAAGCCTGAGTCACTTCCGTCTGCCCGATATAGTAGTCGTTCAGGTTCACTTTATGTGCAGGTTTCTCCTTGTCCTCGGCAGCATTTCCCTGCTCCTTGGTTGCACCCATGGTGAAAGACCCTCCCTTCACAAATTTCATTTTGAAAGCTACCCCGTTGACACTGAAAGTCTGGTCCTGCTGTGCGAAAAGTGACAGAGCCACCCATGACAGCAACAAGCTAAGAACTATTTTTCTCATTGTATAATTTCTTGTTTTATTTATCAATATGAAAATCGCCTCAAAATTACTAAAAAAAATTGAATCACGCAAATAAGGGAACGTGAATCATATATGGGGTGTTCTAAAAATTCTGATTTTGGGATGGTCCTACAGATAGGGTAAATCCACAAAAACCAAATCAAACAAAAAAACTGCCGGCATGGCAAAATTAGCCATAAAAAACGAGAGAAACACACCATTCGTTGGAGTATCTCATGCGATTGACCAGTTTTCCACGGTATGCCTCTTCGCTTTATGCTGTTTTACAGTAGTTCAAGTTCGGATTTAAAAAGGTAAAAACATTTGTACCGGCTTTGCCCCATAGTAATTAATTACTGATGTAAAGCCTTTGTAATCCAGTGAATGGCAGACTCAGCGAGGAACTGTGCTCCGTAGTCATTTGGATGGAGGAGGTCGATGGTTTCATCTGTCGGCTGGTTGTAACGGTAAGGATTTGATTTTGAACCGTTACCGGTTCCTGCGGAGTTGTTGTAGATGAATGATAACCGTCCGTCTTTATCCCAGTTGATTGTGGGGTAGCCGAGCATCTTTGCCGCCTTCCGCTGTTGGCGTGCCTTCTCCATATACTCGAAAGGTTTGTCGGTGTGGCCATAATAAAGTCCGGCTGATACAACAATGAAAATCTTCGCATTCGGGAAGGTGGTTTTCAAGTCATTTGTAAGGAAAGCAAGCGAACCAGCAAAAGATGTTCGTATGTCGTTCCTGATATGATTCTCGTATTGTGCTTCCACCTCCGGTTCATCGGCGAAGTCGTTTCCCCCACCCTCTACTAAAATGATATCGGGTTGCCATCCTTGAAGTGATTGCTCTCCAGAGAGGAGGTTCTGTCCACTAAGGAGTCGGTGTAGTTTCACAATCTGGCACCCCAACGTGTTGCTGTTGCCAGAACAGTCAGCCTGTACAGGGTTCTTGGAATAAGGATATGTGACTCTGTCCTCAAAGTGGTCACGCATAGATGCGCTGGTG
>JAEEGL014358719.1_pt1 | contig 17389 bp, 10 predicted proteins | sample 9134231 | NCBI WGS metagenome assembly JAEEGL01 (sample SAMN16246548, study PRJNA631951) | gut metagenome | biome: gut microbiome; feature: rumen; material: fiber-attached | host: Bos | place: Iran: Karaj | collected 2018-10
AAGAGGTCAACCGCCTGCGCGGCTGGAAACGCACAGAAGACAGGTTCGAAGAGAACAAAGCCAGCATCAAAAAGGATTGCCTCGCGGTCCTGTCTGGAATGTCGGCCTTCTCCTGGGAGAAGTATACCGCTGCGCTGGAAGCCAAAGGATATACCGTCAAGTTGAAGATGGATGCTTCGGTGACGGTCCGTGGCTACACGATCCAAAGCGGGAACTCCGTCTATAAGTCATCCGTTATCGGTCGCGAATTGACGCCCTCCCGGATCCAGGAGACTTGGGAGAAGATGCGTCCGGAGAACAGATACGGGCAGATGACTCCGTCGGAGCGCGTCGCATTTGCGCTATCCGAAGAAGGGAAGAATTATCTTTTCCCCTTTGGTATTACCTTGGACGGGAAACGCTATGAGAAGAAGGTTTCGGGAAGCGTCGCAAGGGTCTTCGCTGAAGAGAGCCGAGAGAACGAGCAGTCTTATTCGCGGGAGGAGTGTAGCAGCATCTTTCGGACCGCCTTTCTTCTCTTCGCCGGTTACGTTGATGCCGCCACCTCCTTCGCGCAAAACTGCGGAGGCGGAGGATCCGCTCCCGACCAGAACTGGGGTCGCGACAAAAAAGAGGACGACGTCCTCTGGGCCCGCCGCTGCTTCCGCAAAGCACGGGAGATGGTTACTACGCCGGTGATAAGGTGGGGTAGAAGGAGATAAACTCAATAAGAATGTTGCTAGCATCAGTCCTTTTTGAGAAATGGATCTTTCTATTTACATTTGCAGGTGCATCAAGAGAGTCCCACGAGGGCCGCCAACCGAGCAAGCCAGATGCCACGGTGGCAAAGTGATGCGGATGTTCAATATCAAAAACAAATCTGCTATGCCTTACATCGTTACACACGAGAGGACTGGCCGGGTTGGCCAGCGTCATTTTGAGGATTCTATCCTCTTCACCAAAAGTTTCGAAGAATGGGAAGACGCCAATGATTATTTGGAGTCGTTATCCTCATCCATCAAGAAACATCATCCCGTCCTTGGGTGCTATTCCAACTTTGATGGCACATTCTTAGTCATTCAGGACGACCACTATGATTGTCTAGATCGCATTTACATTGAATCTGAATACGTGGCCAACTATGCCGCCACATTTGGGGTGAACGAGGTCGAGAATCAGCGAATGGCCAAATTCTGCGAGGAGCATCACAAACATGCCCATGTCGGTTCTGCCGGCGAGTACGTCCGCGTTTTCTTCATGCCGACAGGGCTTGGGAATATCGTCAAGATTCAATGTCTTACCTGCGGAGCAGTCGAGGATGTGACGGACTATGACGCTTGGTAACAGGTAGATTCATTAACGCAGAGAGCCATCTTCGTTGGATTACGAAAATGGCTCTCGTTGCGTTCAAATAAGGCTTCTCCCCTATTCCGAGAGTTCTCCTTCTTCTATGAGCTGTTGCTTGTACTCCTCGAAGGTTTCCTGGTCTTTTTCGGTCATCTTGTACTCAATGACCTTATCGACATTGTAGAAGATGCACCAGTTGGCGAAGCCACCGTATTCTTCGTAATTCGCCTTGCCAGTATGAGTGTAGACTATATCGGTCTCTGTGAACTCTTCAGGAACCAGATCGTATGGATGCCGAGACTTGAGGGATACCAGCATCTTGCTGCCGCTATCATCACGTGAGCAGCGGAAGTGGATATACTTGACATCCTTCAACTTGAACGGGAATTTCCCGTCCACAATCTGATGAACGGTGTATTCAGGGCCTTCCGGGATGCCATCGGCAAGAATGAGTTTGCCTCGTTCATCTCGTGCCAGGTAGAGCGCCTGATTCGTGGGTTTGATTTCACGGTGTTCCACTTTCTGCAGACCCAGGAGAATGTCCATGTAAGGGCCAAGCGTCATCGTGACATTCAGAATCTCCTCCGGAGGGATATTCTTGATAGCGTTGAGATGGATTGGCTTGCCAGATTTGCGACGGGTCTTCATCTTACCATTGATGGTGAAGATACCTTCACGGGTGGTTTCCGGCGTGAAGAGCAACGGCCAGTAGAACGGGGCGTTTCGCCATCCTTGCTCCTCAGTACCGTTTTCACGGAAGAGCATCAGAACGGGACGATCCTGCGCATACTCCTGAGGGCGGTCTGTACGACCATCATCCGGAGCATCGATGAATTTGCCATTCTTGCGGATTCGGCTGGCGTTACGGTTAGTCTGCTGGGTACACCAGATCAGACCATCTGAGTCGTAGGTCAGGTGGTCGATAATGGTAATCATCTCATTATCATCCCACTCATAGTCCATGTTGCCCAGGTCTTCGGAATAACGGAAGGTGCTGGAAATAAGATGGATGATGCTCACTGCCCTTTCGACATCGATAAGGAAGTAATCGTCGTTCTTATAGCCAGGCGCAGACGTAATCAGGTTGTCAATCTTAGCAATGGTGCTGTAGATTTCGGAGTAAGAACCCGTCTGGAATCCAACAGGCAGGATACGCTGATGGGCCTTGAGAACCTTGGTATTGGCCGGGCGATACTTGTTCTGGGCTGACGGCTTAATCTTGGGGTCATATCCGATAACGATGGATGTGAACTCATCGGTCTGAACCTTATCCTTGTGCTTCTCAAGATAATCACGCAGGTAGCCATCAAATGCGTTCATCTCCCCGAGAATCTTGTATATATCCTCTGTGGTGAAGAATCGCATACAGGCCATGTCTTCCTTATCACGAGCACCGTACATACGGGCGTGCTGGATGACGGTATCCATCTGGAACTTCTTCGGATCGCGGCCATAGAAGAAGCACAGCATATTGTCAATGGTGATACCACGGTCGAGAATGGAACCGCCGATGAAGAAGTTCATCGTAGCCGTAAGAGCGAGCTGGCCTTTAGCGTTCAGTAGTGACTGGACTTTACCCGGCTCTTCGGAGTTGACCACGTTAATGGTGTAGTCGTTGTGAAGGAGTATGCTGCGGAATTTGGATTCGACTTCCTGGAAGGACGGGAACCGATCTGAAATCTGTCCGGCATTGACCGCCTTGTCGTGTGACTGCTTGAAGTCATCGTAGGCTTCCTGCTGGAGGTCAAGGAGATACAGGTCAGCATTCTGGCGTCTTAAGAAGGCATCCCGTACGTCTTCAATGATACTTCTTATAAGGTCTTCCTGCCACTTATGAAGGTCCTTTGCTATCTCGACATGAATCAGGCAGCTTGATTTGTATGCCCTTCCGTGTTCAGCCTCCTGGATACTGCGAATGGATGCCGCCATGAAATAGCCAATGATGGCTTTGTTCATATCCTTTATGTCATCGGAATGAGCACGAGAACCCATATATTGGTCTTTACGCTCACTTAGGGCTGCGATACATTTTTCAGATACCGGTTTGAACAGATGGTAATACATCGACTCTTCATTCTTGGAAAGTTCGTAGTATTCCTTTCCACCGACGTACTTGCTGTGAATAGGGACCAAGCCAGTGAAGCGAGGAAGCCACGGGGAGGCTTCTTTACCTTCACGCAGTTGGACGGTGCCATCCGGCTGCAAGTACAAGGAGTACGGAGTGGCTGTTACCTGCAGGTAACGATAGTACTGAGGAATCGTGATAAATTCCTCGATAAGTTCGGCAATCCGCAACAGTTTGAGTTCGTTCTTACGCTTAAGATAGGCTCGCGATGCGAAATCGGCCTCATCGTCGACAATGAGAGTACGACGACGTCGAAGGTCGGGGGATTTCTCAGTGAAGAGTTTGATGAGATGCTTGAGGTTGGTATGCTCCTTCTTGCAGACAATGATGAAACGGTTGCGAGGATCATCCAGGGCACCGCCAGGGATTCCCTTCTTGATGAGATCCAGGATGTCGTCGATGTGGACAATCACCTTCTGGTTGAGCTGGCCTGTAGATTCAAAGTACGAGAAATCATCATTCAGGCGCTTAATGGTCTGGTCGGCAAGGGTGTTGGTGGGTTTTGTCAGCACGACACAAACGCTGATGCCCTTATCCATACAGAGGCCCATTATGCTTTCGAAGGTATCGGTCTTGCCGCACTGGACATTACCGAGCAGCAAACAGGGCTGTGTGGCATCGGGACCGTCCTCCAAGAGTTTGTCGGTCATCTCTCGAACGCAAGCCTCTTTCTCCGGGGACATGAACTTGTTGTGGGCCTTCATCGTGGAGAAAATGAATTCCTCATCATCGATGCGCTCCCGCTCTTCAAGGCGGGCCTTCTCTTCCCAAACAATGTCCTTAATCTCGGTGCCGAGCATTTTGCATTGGTCAATGTACTTTAGGCAATCCGCCAAAGTCTCGAAAATAGCCATATAGTCAGTGTATTATATTTCAACGAATTCGAAGTATGGATATGCGGCAGGATCGGCATCTTCCGGTAGCAGAGGATTGTTCTGCAGGAAGGAACGCCGGTATATGTTGAATGCAAGTGATGAGTAGTTCTTGGCTTTGCGAACCTCAAAGAATCCGGGAGTCGGACGATGGAACAATCCGGCTTCGATAAGCATCGGGATGATGCAGTTCATCGCATTCGGGAGTGAACGATTCGAGCCATACTTCTCCGCAAGTTTTGATGCGAGAAGGGCTGTCGTTACTTGCGGCTGGATATGAAGGTATCGTCCCAGGATGGTGGTAAGGTCGTAGCCGAAAGGATATGCTGCGTTGATTATGCCGGCCAGGATGAGCGTGCGATCATTGGGGTTCTGGAGTGCGGTGAATATCGCCTCCTTATTCTCCAGAAGGTACGGAAGAATGGGATTCCGCACCGTGAGGCGATTCATCACGTATGTTGCCTTGTGGATGCGATTCTCGCCGTTGTATTCCATAGAAGCGAGTTCGGCGAAGTATTCATGGGATGCCTTGCCCTGGAGCGTGGCAAGCACAGCCATTTCCAAAAGACTAACCGGGATTCGCTGGTTGATACCTATCTCTATCTTGTTCATTGATTCAGAGTTATAAACGGAATGGCCACTTCGAGGAAGTGTGCGCCTCCATGGGTTATCATATCTTTGCCGGGACGGGCAAACGCTCCATCGGAGCGAATGGAGAGGTTGTCACCGTGGGCATAATAATCGGCGGGATTGTGGGCCTGGAGGAAGGTGGCCATAAGGGCGTGGTCACTATACAGGAGATGCCTCTTCCCTCTCGAGCTGTCCTTGAAAAGATGAGTCTTCTCCTGAGGCGTCAGGACACCAGTTCCGTGCGAGGACAGGTTCCCGTGGTCTGTCGTAATATAGACAGTAAAGCCGGCGTCCAGAATCTTCTGCACCGCAGCCGTGAACTTTTCGGCCCAGGCGTTTGTGAAAGCGTGCAACAGGCAGGGGTCGGCAACGGCGTGCATCACTTCATCGGTAGTCACTGATACAAGAGCAAGCCGGCGAGTAGTGCCGTAAATCTCCAGTTCATTCTCTCCGTAGATGTACTGTATATCTGCGTCCGTTATGCCCTGGCTGGTCCAGAATGTACGCCAAAGTTTTTCCTCGTTAACCGGATTCTGCTTATGGTCGAGGTCCGGGAAATCGCCTTTGAAGATGGCCTGCCTGGACAACATCGTGATGGAGGGAAGGTAAGCAAGTATGGCAGAATCCGAACTTGGTATGGCGTGGAGAGTCAGCGCATCTTTCAGCACAAGATATTGCCAGTAGGCCATGCCATCCACTACGACGAGCGCCACCTTCTCATCAGCTCTATGCTTATGTGCGAGATGAGGAAGAATCCTGTTGACAGAGCGTGGTGCCAGAATTGGGCTGGACACCAATGCACCTGTATAGCTGGCATCAAGGTAAGACTGGAAGGATGCGTTGATACGACGTAGTTCCGGTTCAATCTCTGGATAGACATCCTGTTCTATTGCCGCGAGGACAATCTTGGAGATTTCGGCCGTTGTTGCGGCAAAAGAGCCCCAATCCGGCTCATAAGAACTAAGAGCGGCGACAGGGTCATCTACACGTTTCGTCTCGGTTTGCGGGGCTGTTTTGAGCTGTTGTATCCGCAGTGCCGTTTCGGATGCTGATATGAAGCCGGCAGCAGGCTGTGCAAATAAACGCTCCAGAATACCCGCAGGCTCTGCGGAAAGCAACGACCTATTCTGGTAGTTCGGGAAGATGTCGGCGATATAGAACGTGCTAACCCAGGCCTCGGCAAGAATGTCTGGAAGAATATCATCTGGTGTATCACACAGGTAGCAGAACTTCGTCTCCGGAGAGGATTTGTAGTGCAACTCATAATGGAGACGCAGTGCCAACGGAGAGCCGGATATAAAGATGATGCCGGTAGCCGCCGTTACCGCGCGACGTACAGCCTCGTCCTGTAGGAAGCCATCCGGATTCCTGACGATGCTGAGCCGCCGGTACGACACCGAAATCTTCTCTGCAATCCGCTGGTAGAATAAACTCATCCTTACATTCTCTCTTTAGCTATCTCGTAGAATTGGAGGAGGATTTCGTCTGATTCAAGTAAATCTTGGGGGATTCTCTCAGCCACTCGCACAATTACCTGAAAATCTTTGGCTAAATAAGCATCTTTGAAGCCACATCTAAGTGCTTCTCTACGAGCTCGGTTGATTCTTCCTCTCGGTGTAGAAGCGACCTCAACATAAGCCTTGAATTCTTTCATTAAGTTTTTGGTCCTCATCTTCTCAAGATCAATATCATCTTGAATGTTGGGGAGACGCCATGTTCCATCACTATCCTCAATGAAATTCTCCTCAAGAAGATCCTTTAGTTCGGGTAAAACGTCGTTTCTCCTAACAGCATTAATGGCCTGAATCCAATCGGGATGTAATTCTTGATATGAGGCTTGTTTAATACGGAGTCGATTCCTAAGCCATTCAATACCTTCAGCCTCATTACTAACTATAAGGCCCATTGGAACAAACTCTATTGCCTTTGCTTTCTCCTTCTCATATTCGACTAGTTGTTCTGCTGTAAAGAACATCCCGTCCTTCTCTACATAACGTTCTCTCATTCCTCGGAGAAAATCTCCGGAGTCAATAGGGACATCATAGCCATGTTGAATATAATAAGATACGACTCTGTCGAACAATATCTTAGATGTTCTTTCTTCAACGCCAGTGGCCTGATTACCAACAGTATTGATTACGCGTTGATGGAACATATACTCATCGACGTAGTCCCAGACATTGAGCGCAGGGGCACTACTTTGTAGTTTTTCTTCAAGGCTTGATGATGGCTTAAAGCAAGATATAATCAAGTCTTGAACAGCAGCCCCTTCCCGAATATCAGCAAGAATTGTAGTACTGCCCTTATCAAGTTTCACCACGTCTGTAATAATGAAACCAGCTTTGGTTATCGAACTCTGCAATATGTTCCAAATCGATGCTTTTGTGTTATGGAACTCAACGCTCATCCAGTGAGATGGCTTAAGTATCCTATAGCATTCCGTGAAACAACGAGTCATCAAATCAGAATAATCGAATTCCGATTTGTTTGTTGTCTCGTCAATAATAGCTTCTTCGTTATTGTTTGTCTTCACAGAAAGCCAACCTTCAAGAAGAAGATTCATCTCGCTATACATAATATTCGCTCCGAACGGAGGATCAGTATAAACGTAATCAACGCTATTATCTGGTATATTAGAGAGATTGGTTGACGATTGGGTTGTAATGTATGTCTGCCCTCCGAACGAGCCTTTCAACGATTCGGCTTCTTTGAATTTTGTAATCTTTCTTCGAAGCGTATCGTAAATGTTCTTCTCCATTCTGACAATCGGCATATAGAGATTGCCGGACATACCGCCGCCACCGCCAAAATAACCCTGACGTTCTGAGACGACAGTAAAAATTGATGTGAGCATTGATTTGCAAGCGACCCTAACCGGCTGGTACTCAATAGCATTTATTCTTTCCATTAAATCGGCAAAAATGAGCAGATTTCGTTCGGAAAGGAACTTACTAATGTTATCAATCCTTTTATTACCTAACTGTGCGAGTTTTGCCGAATACCTATTAGGGTCAACAATATCTTTTGGGTAAAAAAGATGAGACTCCGAGAGAAGTTCTTTTGCTTTTTCAAAAACCTCTACATCTTTTTCTGAAGCCTCCCGGTTAATTCTGTTTTTCCCAGTCCCTGCATTGACCCATACGAGTTTCTTCTTCTTCCCCTCCGTGGTAAGCACTCGTTGAATTTTCCTGACATTCAAATCCAAATCACAATTGGGGCACTTGAACTGTTTAAGTGTTTCAACTTTATTACCATGATGCTTAACGCCATATGGGAATATTGGAAATTCATGGCCGCATTCAGGACATGTGAAAACGTCACACCATACAAAGTAATTTACGGAAATATCCTGTCCACCATTTTTTGTTTTGTACAGGAAGCCATACTTTTTCTCCGACTCAGAAATAATCTTTGCAAGGACATTACATGCCGTGAGACCAAACTTGTGGTTACACACATAGGAGATATACGTGGCAACAGGAGATAAATCACAAAGAATAGAATTCCTATTTATACTTCTTGCTGCCACCCCAGTCATACCAGAGCCGCAGAACACATCGAGAACGGTATTCCCTTCTGAGGTATAATGCTCTAACAATGTTCTGATAATCACAGGTGGCACCTTTGTGTGATACGGATGATATGAGTACACTGCATTCTTTTCTTCCGCTTTTAGGTCAGAGGAGTATGCCACTTGTGCTTGCGCAGTATCCTGTGATTGAATATGTAGCCAGGGATTGGGACACGCAGTATAATAAGGCGGGTCAGAGAGAGCAAGGATTTCTTCGTCAGAAGCAATAGGGAAACCCTCGAGTTTTCTTAATTCGGGTAGCTTCTTTTCAAGTTCTTTGATGAAGTACTCTCTTCTCTCATTATCATTTGAAAACGTCATCCCCATCACCGTGACCGGCTCATTCGGCTGGTTAAACAGATTAGGGGTTTCCATCCCCGCAAGAACTTCTTGAGAGAATAGCATATCGTTGTACTCTTCCATAATCAATTCTATTTCAAAATAATCCTTACATCCTGACCTTCACTTCCGACCGTCTTGTCGGCAATGAACTTCCGGAACTTATCTACTGCATCCTTAGGCGTAAGGAGCGAACCCAGTAGGTCGTGCAGCTCAGCATCGGAGATGGTTATCTTCAGGATGCCCTTGTGCAGTTTGTGGATAATGTCTATGATGGTGCGGACATTGTCGCGGGTGGTATCCTCGTCCTTAAAGTTCTTCACGACACGCTTTTCATAATCGGATAGAGCATCCTCGGCGTTCTTCAGGAGCGTCTCGTCGGCCAAGGTAATGTGGAGTTTCTTGTCTACGGCCGCTGACATCTGCTCCAGTTCGGTCTTAAGCGCATCAAGAGAAGGTAGCGTCTTGTTCTTGAAGTTCATCGGGTTGAATCCGAGGTATGGCGTAGTTTTCAGCGCCTGCTCGGTCACAGTAGAACTCTTAGGAGTCAGTTCGGACATCTTCTGTTCCCAGGTAGAGAACTGGGCGGTAATAGCAATGAAGTCCTCCCCTGCCGCAGCATCGCAGATAGCCTTGTCTTCGCTGCGGTTGATTTCGTTCTTGCGGTTGAAATCAAACTCAGAGATATGCAGACGATCATACTCGGCCAGGTACCATTTGATGTAGCGGTCAATGAGGGCATCCAGTTCAGCAAAATATTTATTGACGGCTGATGCGTCATCCTTTTTGGCCGCGATGTCCTTTACCTTATCGAGAGAGGCCTTGATGTCGGCGAGCAGTTTCTCGTCGAAGATGTATTGCTGTGCCTGGGTGAGGTAGCTCACTCGGCTGGAAACATTGTCGCGGAACTCAAGAGCCTTACGAGCTGTATCCATTTCCGCCTTGCCGGCGAAGTAGCCCTTGAGGGCTTCTGCACTCCAGGGGATGTTGCGCATCTTGGCCTTAGAACCATAGTTCTGTACCTGATCGCATATACCCTTGATGGCGTCAAGTTTAATGCTGATAGAGTTTGCCGTGAAAGCATCCATGACGTCAATGCCGGATACACTGACACCACCCTTAATCTTGTATTCGAGGGTGACGATGTCCTGGGCAAGGGTCGTGGCGTCGCGGAGCAACTCGGAAAAGACGGATTTGTCGTCTATCTGGCTGACCAGATCGCGCCCGGTGATGCCGAGGAAGAGTTCCTTGACGGCGGGAAGGTTGAGGCCCTTAGGACGCCGAACGTGTGAGAAATTGTAGGTGTAATCCCGAGGGACGTCTATAATTTCCTTAATGTTGGCAGCATTGATGTTCTTACCGCCGGGATAGTCAATCTCGATTTCGCCGAGGGCTACCATAGCCGCGAGCACAAGATACTCGAAGGTAGAATCAATATCATAGTCGACGCTATGATAGGTGTCCTCCCAGAAGCGTGTTACGATTTCATCACGGTTGAGCACCTTGCCTTCTCCCTTGTCGTTCAGCTTCTTGAGGAGGCTCTGAGCATAGATGGAGTTCTCCAAGGAGAGCTGGTTCTCGGAGATGAGTCCAAGACCGGCGAGAACAGCTTCGGCGCTGCGGTTGGAGGTATTGGGCATCGCTATCTTCTGGCGAGCAGCCTTGAGGATGGAATCCTGAGTCTGCGTAGTCAGAGGTGCCGGCAGCAAAGTGAACTTAGGATAGTTCTTGCGTTTCTCGCAGAAATAGTCTTCGAGCAGAAGAGATGCTATTCCGGTAACGATGGCCTCCTTGCTCTCACCCATCAGCTGGGTCGGGGTAAGCGTCTGCTCCTTGCCCTGATAAAAGACCTTGATGCTTGTGGGGAAATCGCGGTCGAAAAGGTTGCGCAGTTTCTTGAGATAAGAAGCCTTGAGGGTATCATAGTACATTCTCTCGGAAGTAGGCGCTGCGGCACGAAGGGCTTCTGCGGCTGCATACCAGGAGAGCTGTTCCTTAAGTTCGTCGGATACGGAGTCCAGGCGGATATAAATGCTGTCCGGCTCAGACCCCACGCGGATGTTCTTTTTATTGAAGACCGGCATGAAGTAGATATAGAAATTCTGCTCGGGCTGGGTCGTTGAACGCTCATCAGGATTGCCAAGGAAGATGTAACCGTCCAGGAGCATCTTATGGGAGCGCCAGAGGATGGACTGGGCGAATATCTTAAAGTTAGGGCGGTACTGACTCTGTGTGATAGGCAGGAACTCAATCAGGTAATTGTAGTAATACTGGTCGAGGGCGTCCGGAGTCATCCTGGATGCGTAATCCTTGATTTTCTGCTCATAGTTGACGCCGCCCTGGACACGCAGGTGATATTCCTGGTTGGTGTCATTCTTCTCGAAATACTGACCAACTGTAGCCGTAACAATCTTGGTGGCAGTGAGGTCAATAACATCCTTAAGCATTCCACGGTCAAAGCAGGTGGCATCCAGATAGCACAGGTCATCGACAAGAGCCTCGGCTGTGATACCGTTCTGGCGGGCGATGTCCTCCTGGAGTATCTTGATGGCGCAGGCATTGGCGATACGGCGGGCAAGCGGGGCCTTCTTGGCGTGGGTGTCACGGAAGTTGTCGTCTATCTTCTGCCCGATAATATCCATGATTTCCGTTACCTTGCGAACGTCGGGGTCGGTCTGAAGGTCAGGACTGGCCACCATATCCTCCCAGTAGCTGTCATAGCCAATGAGACCGGGTTCAGAGGTAGGCACTTCCTTGTCCATAATGGCAGAGAAGCGGTCGGAGAGTGTTTTCAGAACCTCTCGCTGAGCCTTAGCCACCTTGATGTGCTGGAAATTGTCGAAATATGACGGGTTGACCGGGAAGAGTTCCACATAGTCCTCTATATCCTTGCTGATTTCAGTGAAATACTTGGTAAACCCGTCAAGATGCTTGCGGATGATGTCCTTCTGGGCATCGTCCTTCTTGAGCAGACGCTTCTTTACGACATATTCGACCTCCTGCTTGGTAATCTTGAGGTCGCGATAGCGGTCACTTACCTGCTGGAGCATCTTGGCGGCGAACTGGAATTCAGGAGCCGTGTAGATGAGTTCCTGGACACCAAAGACCATACGGAACTTGGATTTGTCGCAGGACTGGCCCAGATGCTGAAGGGCAGCGAGGTCACGGTTGAGGGCATCGGTGCCGGCACGACCACGGAGATACGACAGCATCTCGTCCACGATAATCATAAGGCCGTAGTCGGGATATTTCTGCTCGAAGTAGGCCATCATTATGCCGATCTTCTCTGTATAGGAACGGTAACTCTTGTCTGCCGCGATGGAATAATCAATGCCCAGCTTCTGTAGCCCTTCATCTATGCGATAGCAGATAATGTCCCAAAGTTCCTGATTGTTGCCCAGCTCGAAACGGATGACCTTGTATTTACCCGCAATCTTTCCAAGAGCAGCCTTGGCTGCATCGTTGTTTACATACTGCAGATAGTCCGCGTCCTCGGCTATAAGAGAGAACAGGGACATCAAGTGGGATTTACCCGTACCGTAACTACCGACGATCTGGAGACCAAAGGTCTCTATAGGGTGCGACGGATTGTTAGCCGTCGTGTAGTCAAGGTTGTTGCATATGGCGGGAATGATATTCTGTTCGTATGCCTTGGAGAAAACGAAATTACGAACAAGGGACTTGCTGTATTCCGGGTCTGAAAGGCGGTCGAAATGTACGACCTCCTTAATGGGTTCGAACTGAATAAGGTCTTTGTACTTCATGATGCTGGGCTTTAGCGTGTTATCGTGTTGATGTCAGAAAGGTCCAAATAATAGCTGTGATCTTCCGGGAACGGATAATAAAACCAATCCTTAGATACGGGGTAATCGAGCTTAAGAATGAGGCTGCGTCCTGTCATGGCCTCTTTTAGGAAAGCTTTGAGATTAATCTTTAGGGCGGGTTCAAATAAGATGGCAAAGTTCTCGATAGCTAAGACTCCTTCTTTTGTCCCTTCATTGAGAATGGCCTTAATAGTGTCCCAAGCTTTCAGCGGTAAATAAATGCTGGAGAGATCTTCGTCCTTTAACTCCTCGGCAAGACTTCGGCCTAAATTTATATAAGAATACCCGTCCAGATGATTCTGGGACAAGATTAGGCCTAGTTGGAGGTAGGATGGAGCCATATTATTATTAGCCCTGGCTCGATGGGCATTAATGCTTAAAAACGCGAAAGTGCGAGCCTCCTTTAGTCTCATTCACCAGATCAGGCTCGCCAAAGCCTTCGAAAGAAAACGAGTCAAAAGTAATAACGGCTCGCACTGCTATAGTGTGAGCCGAAGCCCATATTATAGCCAGCGCAAGCGTCTCACTAAGACTCCGCTTTCTAATGAATTGGCGATTCGATCTGGTCGGAATCAAGCTAAACGCTTTCGGTATGTAATGCTTTCCTTGTGGGATTGCAATCGCAAATTTACAAATAATTCTTCCCGAAAGAAACATTATCCTTTCGGAAAGAGGGAGTTATGTCTGTGCTGATGAGTAATCCTTCTGTCTATTGGAACAAAGGTGAAAGACTATCTAACTATTCTGACGTCTAATGGCTTCTTGAATATCTCCCTTTAATTGCTTTATTTCTTTTGTGTTTTCCGGGATATCATCAAGCATAGCAATTATTGAAGGGTCAAAAGAAGAATTACTCCGGACCTCTTCTCTAATATAGTTTAAAACGGCCTTACTAACTAACTCCTTGTCTGCCAGTTCATTGTCTGCCTGTTGAATGGCTGCCGTATACAGCCGTTTCCCTTCTTCCGGATTCCCTTTTCTATATTCATTAAGTCCTTCAGTTGCTATTAGACATATCTTTATCTCTGTTGAACAGTATTCTCCTGGAAGTTTCTTTGCTTCTGCGATTCTCAGGTCGGCTTCATTTGTTTGACCGTTTAGAGCATACACATAGGCAAGATTATTAAGTATGGCAGCATCGTAAGGATTTGCTCTTAATCCATGCTTTAAGACAGCAATGGCCGTCGGATAATCTTTTACATATGTATAGGCCATGTAAGCGGCAAATTGAACAGGACGTCTAGTAAAGGGCATATCTTCTATCCAATCAACGGCTGTTTCCAAAGCTTTTCTATAATCATCAATCATATATGCAGACATAGCATCAGCCTCATATGTGTTGGTGAGATATGTATAGTCTTCAAAATCAAATGAAAGATCTTTATGTTCAGACAACAACCATTTTGCTTGAGCCAAACTATTATCATTGGGACGGATAAGGGCTGTTTTGAAAAGCTCTCTGCAATTCTTTCTTTTACCATTTATCATTTCTAGTGAGCCAATAGCGCTAGATAACTCGCTAATACTGAATGGAGAATAATTGTTAGACTTTATTATTTCATTCCCCTTTTTTATGAGTCTCGATGTGCGTCCCATCAATGTATTTATGGCGATTTCTGAGGCCATTAACCAAGGATCTTTAGTTACCCAGGGATTGTGTGCGATAACAGCTCGCGCCTTGTCTTCGTCTCCGTAATGAAGATAAAACCTTGCCGCTGATCTGCAAATATACCTATGCTGGGGTGCCAAGTGAACGGCAATATCCATCATCGCTTTGGCTTTCTCTAACTGACCAAGATTAACGTAGTGTCTTGCCATTTCACAATAAGCAATTGGATTATAGCAATAATAATCCCTGTTTTGCTTGAGGATTCTAATGGCATCTTTAGAGATATCCTCCTGAGTTGAGATGGTCTCGAGTTTGTCAGTTAAGGATAAGGCTCGATCTACTTGAGACGAGATAGGAGATGAAATAAAAGATTTAGCAGCCCGTACTAACGCTGAAGAAGCTTCATCTTGGTGAGCAAGTATGAATTGGGCCGCTGCCATCGCATCTTCGCTTGTTGTTTGTCCATTTAGAGTAGCGGCAGATATTAGGTCTCCAGCAAAAGGGATAGTATTATTATCCCGCCAAGCAAGGACATACTCATCTATAGGGAAGAAATCCGTGGCTGGTATGATTCGGCTCCCACTATCACCAATCTCTCCTAATTTCGCTGTTTTGTTATACTCTCTCCAGTTAGGAACTACGTTTCTCTTTTTATCTGCAATAAAAGATGCCATTTTACCTTATAATTGCTAATTCAACCTTTTTCTGTAAAACATCTAATTCTTGAATGGTTCTTTGGAGATCAAAGTTAGGTGTCAAGGACGCCAAAACTTTTGGATGCCCTCTTCTAGTTGGATCAGGATTGCACAGGTAGCTGATTATGCCAACTATTCCTTTCTTTACAGAATCAATGGGGATATCATCTTCAATATCCTTTAATGCTTTTTGATATGCGTTTATCATATCCGGAAGATAAGGTACATATGCTGACATATGGTTATTCCCCGGCACAATCTTAAGCGAATCCGGCAAGTATGAATTTAGTATTCGATTGAAGGCAACATTTGTTATGTAGAACGTAATAAGCCCTCCGAGCATATAGTTGTCAACCTGGTACAATGACTCTTTCGTTCCTTGGAAATCGGAGAAAAAAGTCTCCGGAGCAGCGTATGTCCTATCACCATTAAAAGCGAAGACATAAGGGCATCTGACATTAGCATCGAAACACAAAGATCTGCCTAAATCTCCAATTTTGGATTCTTTGCCAAAAGACAACACATTTGAGGGTTTTATATCCTGATGCGAAATATCATTGCTGTGAAGTTGGCTTAACCCAACAGAAACATCGTGAAGAGATTTCAACTTTGCTGATAAGGAACTTATTCGTGCAGACAAATCCACCTTCTTCGAAAAATCAAAGACTTTTCGAATGTCACCATCTGCCATTTCATAAACGATATAAGAAACATCTCCTATCATCATATACCCGTCAAAAGAGACATCCCCAGAATCAATGAAATAAACGACTTTAGAAACATGCCGATTCTGGCAATAAATGGATAACCGCTTTTCATAATTGAACTTCTCAGTCATATCTTGAATGAAAATTGGCCTTTGTGCTGGAGATACTCCGGGCATCTTAAATAACTTAACGTAATCCAACACTTTCATAAAGGCTTGCTTCCCACCACGTTCGACTTTATAACAGACTGAGAAATTGCCGCCAGTTTCACCTTTCGATGCGTCTGGCTCTGCAAACTTAGAGATTACATTCCATCCTCCTACTGTTTTGCCTTCTAAGTCTCTACAAGCAAAAAGCTGATTGATATCAAGTGCCATAAAAAAACAAATAATAAAATGTATGTATTACTTCTCCATTAAGAACTTCTTCATTGGTTCTTGAAGATAATGAAAAGAGGATCTCTTATCCTCAGGGATATCATCCTCAGTGATAGAATAGAATAGTAAGAATGAAATAGGTATACTTAAGGAATTGCATATTTTATCTATCGTGTCTTTTGATGGGAAGGATATGTTATTCTCAATGTTATAGAGCGCGGTAACAGAAAGGCTACTGCGTTCGGCGAGTTCTTTACGACTAATTCTTTGCTCTTTCCTAAGGGTTTGAATAGCATTACCGAGATTCATAGATAATAATTGTTTTCGATGGAATATATCTAAGTCAAGACAGACATAAAAAACCGTGACTATAATAAATATGATTCCAAGTTTATTGGGTATGACAAAAGTATAGAAAAGAACTGAGATAATCAAGTGATACTTATTTTATTTATAAAGAGTGTTAAATGTTGGTGATGAAAAATCCAATAGCTAATATCTTCCCATAAACGTTTATTGATATGATTCTTATGTCTAACGACATGAGACAAAGCCCATCAAAAGTGTTTTTGCTCTTAATCTTACGGATTTGATTCTAGAGAAACGTTATAACCTCCAAGTCGGCAAAAACGGCCCTAAGTCGCCAAAATGTCGCCAAAAATAGAGACGCAAAAAGAGCTAACCGCTGAAAATCAGACAGTTAGCTCTTTTCAAGGTGCCCCGGGCGGGAATCGAACCCGCACGGCCTTTTCGGGCCAAGGGATTTTCTTGCTACTATGACTTTCGCCACCGGAAAGTATCCGTTCGTAGTCTGGACTATTCCTTCACCATAAGGTTTTGCGACCCGTTAGGTGTGCCGTGTCTAGTCTCTGCACCTTCCTCATCTGGGAGGCTTGGCTCAAGATTACCATCAGCATTACCTGTTAAGGCTTCCTTGAATTTACGGCATTCTACAGCTCTCTTTTCAGAGAGTGCACTCAAATTAGTCTAAGTCCCTCGTGTCTACCATTCCACCACCAAGGCGGAGTGTGGGTGCAAAGGTAATAAAATCGAGTTATATTTGCACAGATGAAGCGGATTTGTAAACTCATAGCGGACTATATGGGGCTTTTGGTGCTGCTTTCTGCCGGGGCGGCGCTGGTCTTTCCTGGGGCTCTGGGCCATCTGAAGCCATCCCTGATAAACCCGATGCTGGGGGTTATAATGTTCGGTATGGGTCTCACTCTGAAAGGAGAGGATTTCCGCGTCGTGTTCAGCCGGCCGCGGGATGTAATCATAGGTTGTGTGGCGCAGTTCACGGTGATGCCGCTGCTG
>JAEEGL014625989.1_pt1 | contig 17389 bp, 9 predicted proteins | sample 9134231 | NCBI WGS metagenome assembly JAEEGL01 (sample SAMN16246548, study PRJNA631951) | gut metagenome | biome: gut microbiome; feature: rumen; material: fiber-attached | host: Bos | place: Iran: Karaj | collected 2018-10
AATTTCTCGGTCTGCGACATTAGAATTTTCTCGTTTATGGCGTCATTCATTACAATTCGGGCCACAAAGATACGATTTTTATTCGGAAAGCTTGTCTTATTCGCAGAAAAACTCTAACTTTGTGACAATTTATGGCATTATGAAGATACTTCTACTGGGTGAATACAGCAATGTGCACTGGACTTTAGCCGAGGGCCTGAGAGCCTTGGGTCAGGATGTTATTGTTGTATCAGACGGCGATGCCTGGAAGAACTACCCGCGCGACATTGACCTCAGACGCCGTTCATTAGGTCGTTGGGATACAATGAGTTACCTGTGGAAAGTGCATCGTCTGATGCCCAAGTTGAAGGGATATGACGTGGTGCAACTCATCAACCCCATATTCCTGGACCTTAGGGTGGAACGGATGTGGAAGTATTATGAACAGCTGAAACTGCAGAACGGGAAGATAATCCTGGGCGCCTTCGGCATGGATTATTACTGGGTGAAAGCCGGAGTGGACTGCCACACATTTCGCTACTCCGACTTCAACCTGGGCAGCGAAGAACGGCATTCTGCCTGGAACGACCAGATGAAAGCAGAATGGCTGGAAGGCGAGAAGGGTCGTCTGAACCAGTTCATTGCCCAGGACTGCGCAGGCATTGTATCGGGACTATACGAGTATGACGTTTGCTATCGCCCGTATTTTGCTGAAAAACTGAAGTTTATCCCATACCCGATTAAGCCCGACGAAACGGTCCGCCCAATTGACCAAATCCCAGAAACCGTTCGCTTCTTCATTGGCATACAGCGTGGACGCAGCGCCTACAAAGGTACTGACATCATGCTGCGCGCCCTGGAGCGGCTGGAGAAGGACTATCCTGAAAGAGTCGAGATATGCCGTGCCGAGAGCGTTCCCTTCAGTCAATACCGTCAAATGATGCTTGGTTGCGATGTGTTGCTCGATCAGCTTTACAGCTACACACCCGCCATGAACGGTCTGAACGCCCTGAGCCAGGGCTTAGTACTGGTGGGAGGAGGAGAACCTGAGCAATACGATATTCTGGGAGAGAAGGAACTTAGGCCAATAGTGAACGTGCTGCCCGATGAAGAAGATGTCTATCGCAAGTTGGAAGAACTGGTTCTCCATCCCGAGCGCATCCCGGATCTGAAGCGCCAGGGACTGGAATACATACATCGTCATCACGACTACAAAAAGGTAGCCGGAGAGTATTTGGAGTTTTACAATTCACGGCGTTAATGCTAAGATTAAAAGATACACAGCTTAAATGCAGATTATCAGTTAGATAGAAATATGGGAAACAATATAGAATTGAGCATCATCATTCCGTGCTACAATGTACCGATTTCCACATTGAGACAATGCGTGGAAAGTATGACGTTTCTGGATGGCGTGCTTCCCTACGAGGTGCTGATCATTGATGACGGCAGCCAGAAGAATGAGGTTGTACCGTTCATCGAAAGCCTGGGAAACAAAAATTTCCGTGCCATCCGCCAGGAGAATATGGGACCGGGCGGAGCGCGGAATACAGGCATCGAACAGAGCAACGGTGAATACATCACCTTCGTAGATGCCGACGACTACATCCTCTACGGCCCGTACATCAAGATGCTGAACCTGCTCATGGAGAAGAAACCCGATATCCTGTGCCAGGGATGCCTGCGCAACTACGAAGGCAATGCCACACAATATATGATGGAGTACGACATCAGTCCCAGCTGCTGTTCATACTTCATCCGGCGTCATACATTGGGCGACCTGCGCTTCACGCCTCACATTTTCCACGAGGATGAGGAGTTTTGCACCAAGCTGCACTTGCTCAGGGCACACCTCATCACACTGACGTATAGCGCATATTTCTATCGCTATAGGGCCGACTCCATCACACACAACAGCAACGACGAAGTGGTCCGCAAGCGGTTCGGCGACTACCTTACCGTCATACACAACCTGCAGGAACTTCACTTGAAAGAGCCACGCCATAAGGCCTTGGTCAGACGCCTGGATATCATAGCAATGTGTTACGTCGTTACCCTGATGAGGGATATGACGAAATGGCAGGACATTGAAGCATCGCTGCAAGGACTGCGCAAGACAGGCCTCTATCCCCTCCCCTTCCGATGGCATGGGATGCGCTACTTCACTATCATGATAGTGTCCCGCATACCCTGGCTCACACACATACTGTCACCAATCACGAAATTAGCATTGAAACTGAGATATGGAACAACCCAAAAAAGAGCGTTCACTGCACATGCTGACCTTGTTAATGCAGACGAACCGGAAGTATTCTGTCAATGACCTGGCCGAACTGTTAGAAGTAGACCGCAGAACCATCTACCGCTACATCAGTACATTCAACGAGGCAGGCTTTGTCGTCCAGACCAGCAATCGGCATGTACGACTTGCACAAAACACACAAATCCACCGACAGCTCTCGGAACTTCTGTATTTCAACCAGGAAGAAGCCCTGACACTATACAATGCCATTGACGCCATCGAGTCGGACACGGAGCGCAAGACGGAACTCAAGCGCAAGTTGGCTGCCATTTACGGCACTAAGGCCGTTCAGGAAAAACTCATCCGACTCGAGAAGAGCCGCCTGCTGAAATCGCTGATGGAAGCAATGGAGCACCGCCGTCGTGCTGTGCTGGTCAACTACTCATCGCCCAGCAGCAATACGACGTCCGACCGCCTGGTAGAGCCATTTTGCCTAAGTGACGACAAGAAACACGTTTGGGCCTATGAAGTCAGCACCGGGCAGAACAAGCTTTTCAAGCTAAGCCGCGCCGAAGCCGTCCGCATACTGGAAGAGCCTTGGCTTATGAGCATGCACCACCGTAAAGGTTTCACCGATGCATTCCGCATCATCAGTTTCGACGGACAGACACAGCCGGCACGACTCATCATGAATCGGCGCGCCTATAACCTGCTTATGGAGGAATACCCCTTGGCACAGCAGGATGTTAGCCCTCTGGGAGAAGACTGGGTCTTCGACGGGCAGGTTAGCAGCTACGTGGGCATCGGACGTTTCGCATTGGGCCTGGCCGATTGCATAACAGTGGAAACACCGGCCTTGAGAAAATGGATGAAGGCCTTTGCCGCGAAACACATCATTGGGCATGAGGAGGAATAGATTTACAATGAGCAAGTGGCTGTATCATATCGTTGCCTTCCTGGTAGTTGCCGTATGGGGTTCTACCTTCGTCTTTACGAAGATCCTTCTGTTGAGTGGACTGTCGGCGGCTCAGATCTTCACGCTGCGTTTCATCATAGCCTACCTGCTGCTAATGGGTTTCTCGTTGACCCGCCACCCCTTCAGGCTTATGTCCCGCTCGTTATGCGATGAACTACTCATGTTTGCATTGGGTGTCAGTGGCGGTTCGCTCTATTTCCTGACCGAGAACAGCGCCATGAACTACACCACGACGACAAACACATCGCTGATCGTCTGCCTATGTCCGCTCTTTGCCGCACTGCTCATCTCGGCTTTTTACAAGTCGGAACGCCTAAAGGGCGTACAGATCATAGGCACGCTTATGGCTGCAGTCGGTGTGGCTGTAGTGGTGCTCAACGGTCACTTCGTGCTGCACCTTTCGCCACGCGGCGATGCACTGGCTTTTGCGGCTTGCCTGTGCTGGGCTGTTTATTCACTGCTGATGATACCGGCCGGAAGGCGCTATGACACAATTTTCATTACAAGAAAGGTGTTCTTCTACGGCTTGCTCTCTATGATACCATACTTCCTGCTACGGCCCGACCTCCCGCAGGCTGAGGTCGTCTTTCGTCCGACGATTATGGCAAACCTGCTGTTTCTGGGCTGCGTGGCATCAATGCTTTGCTTTGTAGCCTGGAACTGGGTACTTAAACACCTCGGAGCCATGACGGCAACAAACTATGTTTACTTCAACCCTGTTACTACTGTGATATTTGCCTGGCTGATCTTGTCGGAGAAGATAACGGTCTATTTCCTGATAGGAACGTGCCTCATTCTGTTTGGGATGTACTTGGCTGACAGAAAAGTGCCGGACAGCCGATTGGCGACAATGGAAAGGCCGTCGGAAAACGATTAAACGTCCTTTAGGACAAATATGGATTATTACGATGAGAATAAAAGTACGACTAACTGTAAAACACCTCATGCCGGTACTTGTCATCGCAGTACTGTCAATATGGATGGCAAAGCGATGGAACGTATGGTTCGGCAACGTACCCGAGCAACCATATAGCGCGCCGGACAGACCAAGCCGCATCATGCTGACCTTTGGCGATGAGCAGGAAGGAAGCCGCAACATCAGCTGGCAGTGCGACAGCATACTGCATCCGTCAATGGTGCAGACAATATGCTTAGCCGATAGCGACACGGTATATACAGAGGCTGCGGGCGAGATCTTTGCATCACGACGTGGACGGGCGGCGTATTACGTGGCACGGCTCCGTCATCTGAAGGCGGGTCGTGAATACGCCTATCGTGTCGTCACCGGCACGATGGCCTCACCCTGGTATCATTTCCGCACCTATGAACCAGGGCGAAGCAAGTTCTCCTTCCTATACGTAGGTGATGTGCAGGATACACTCTACGGCAAGGCGAACATGTTTCTCCGCCAGGCACTCAAGCGCCATCCTCAGAGCGAGTTCATTGTGTGCGGAGGCGACCTCACGGAACGTCCGACCGACCAGCACTGGGCCGAGACCTATCGCAATACAGACAGCGTGGCCCAGGCCATGCCTTTGCTCTGCGTCACGGGCAACCACGACTATCTGAAGGGTCTTGTTCGCCGCCTGGAGCGTCGGTTCCCGCTCATCTTCTCATACTTCCTCGACTCGGCCATCGATAATAATCAAGTCTATACGCTGACCTACGGGAATGTGCAGTTCTTCCTCCTCGATTCAAACCGCGAACTACCCTATCTGCTGAAACAGCGCAAATGGCTAGAACAGCAGCTCTGTCAAAGCGAGGCGAAATGGAAGATCGTCATCCTGCACCACCCGCTCTATTCCATCAAGGGCAACAACAACCTGATTCAGCGCTGGGTCTTTGACGGCGTCATAAGGAAATATGGCGTTGACCTGATCTTGCAAGGTCACGAACATGCCTACGCCAGAATGACGATGCATGACGAACGGGGCCAGGCCGCCACGCCGGTCTATACCGTAAGCCACTGCTCGCCCAAGAATTATCGCATCGAATTCAATAAGCGCTTTGACAAGTTTGGCATCTCCAGCCGATACTACCAGACGATAGAGATACGGGAAGACACAATGATTCTCGCGGCATACGAAGTCTATGGGCATACGCTATACGACTCCCTGCACATCGTCAAGCCCGTCCAAGGCGAAACATATATTGAGGACCTGGGAAAAGACATTCCTGAATATCTGGAATACACACCTAATCCCCACAAGAAGAAAGACTTGAAGTTCGCACGACGCATTGAAGCGTACAAAAAGCGGCACAACCAAACGAATGCAATGCAATAATGCCATTTTATTCGTTGTTTCCTAAGAAAGCCTGCGAAATTGAATAAGAAGTTGTAGCTTTGAACCGACGGCTATCTTATCAAATGGAAATCCCAATAGCCATCAATGTCAAACCGCAATTTCTATGTTTGAGAGTTTGTTGTGGGTAGAGAAAGAAAGTGGTTGATTCCAAAGGGAAGGTCGGTTATTTCATTTAGTTGTTGCTTCTGGTAAAAAACTATACAAAAACAGGGAAAAAGGGTCAATTCTGGAATGAAGATGTGTTTGGAGGGCGATTTTCTAATAAAAATTGTGTAATTTTGCCCCCGTTATGAAGAATATGATACCCAAAAATACTGGCCAGATAAGAAACCTGCTCTGTTTCTTGACCGTATTACTGTTATTATGCTGCTCTGCGATAGTAGTCGTATATTTCAATCATGACAATCGTATTGAACAGGATAGCATAAAGCCTGTTTCTGATAAGGTTTGGACGTTCAGCCAGAGCCGCCCGGACGGGTTCACTCTTGACATCCGCACTATGACGGAGCCGACTGAAGGAATAGCCGTCAGTTATGCAGAAACGCAGAACAGTCATTCACGCAACCAGCTCGACAAGGTTGTCCGGCACGCACTTAGTCATGACGGCTATGTAGGAGGGTGGCTAAACACGGAAAACGGGCTGTATTACTTTGACAGTGCCAGACTTTTCCCGGAAACGTCGCTTAAAGATGCCATTCGGTTCGGAACGGAGAACGGCCAACACTCGGTATTCATCCTGTCCACCGGTTCGGATATCCCGACTGACGGAAAGGTGGCCGAGATAGTTGAACGCGGCACGTTGAGGATTGGTACTACCGGCGACTACCGACCATTGTCTTTCCGTGAAGCAGACGGGACATACTGGGGCTTTGGCATAGAAGTTGCCAAAGAAATTGCCAGTTGTCTGGGTGTCGGTGCGGAATTTGTAAGAACTTCATGGCCTACGTTGACGGCCGATGTGCTGGCGGAACCTCAGACGTTCGACTTGGCAATAGGAGGCATTACCATCACTGATACCCGGCGCGAGACGATGCTCATGAGTGAAGGCTATCTGGCCAATGGCAAGACGATTCTTTGCCGTGCATCAGAAGCTGACCGTTTCCAATCATTGGCTGACATCGACAAGCCTGAGGTGCGGGTAATGGTTAATCCCGGAGGTCTGAACGAAAAGTTTGCCAACGAAAACCTCACTCGTGCCACCATCGTCGTCCACCGGAAAAATGAAGAAATACCCTCGCTAATTGCCCAGGGAGAGGCCGACGTGATGATTACCGAGATTACCGAAGCGCCCTACTACGTGCAAACGGACTCCCGTCTTGCCGCCCCACTTTTGAACGAGCCTTTCAACCATGGAGAGATCGGGGTCTTGATGAAGAAGGGTCAGGAGGACTTAATGGGAATGGTGAATAATGCCATCCGGAAAATGAAGTCTGACGGCACCCTGTGTCGTTTGCATGAAAAGTACGGATTGGTGTTTGCTTATTAGCGTCAGATAAATGGACTCTATTCCACCAATAGTTCCAGGATGCCGACCGTGGAATCCTGCCTGGGCTGCATCGTCACTCTGATGGCATCTGTTTTTACCGGAGCGGCCGGGTGGACCATGTTGTACTGGTCGGCAAAGCAATTGTAGCGGTCGGTGGTGTATAGCTGCCAGGGCTTCCACGAACCGTCCTGCCGGTACTCAAGGCTCCAGGATACGGGGATCTGCACACCGCCCCGGTCATCGTACCAATAGACGGACACGCTCTCGACGGACTGCAGCTTGCGCAACTCTACCGTGAGCTGCTGCGACTGCCCCTTCTGAGGCCAGCTCGTCCAGCGCGGGATGGAGGTGTCGGCGGAGCTTGTCGGTTCCTTGCCGTCGGCCACGGCCGTAACCTCGTCGTTTGAGAAGGTGTGGGTGGCACTGACGTTCTTGATGTTGCCCACGGTATGGACGGAGCCTTCCATCAATGTCTTCGCGCTTCGTGCAAACCAGACGTTCATCGTCTTGTTGTCGCCCCGGTTGTTCCAGGCATAATACGGGATGAGGTTCACTGGGGTACGGACGGGACGGTCTTCCCCGAGTGCCTGCGCCCGGAGTGTCAGCATGGGAATGCCCTCCATTATGCCGGAACTGAAGCGGGTCAAGAGGCCCTCGCCGCCGATGCGTTTCATGATATAGTCGTAAGCGGGATAGGTGTTATCGGGCTCCTCGGCACAGAAGACCAGCGGGCCGCGCGTGATGCAGACACGGTCGCGATCGTCCTCTACGCGGGCATCGGCCACTGAATAGCGGGTCTTGACCTGTAGGTCGAGTTCTACCCTGTCGCCTGTCTTCCACTCCCTGCGGAGCGGCACATACCCGTTTTCTGCGGTCACCTTCAGCGGCTTGCCGTTGAGACGCAATGTGACCTGAGAGGGGTGCTTATCGGCATAGGTGTACAGCTTGCCGGGGATGAACTGGGTGCCGCACCAGGTGGGGATGCGGAGACGCAGGGTGAAGGGAAGGCCTTCCCGGTCGGGCGATACGCTGATGGTTATTTTCCCGTCGAAGGGGTACTCGGTCTGCTGGGTAAGCCCTACCCTACCCGAACGCAGCTGTATCTCCGTCTGACAGCCGGCATAGAGGCCGCAGTAGATATCGTCACCCGAATGGGAATAGACCATGCCGGAGACCTGGGGGATCAGGCGTGCCATATTAGAGGGGCAGCAGGCGGTTCCGAACCAGGGCGAGCGACCTGCCCGACCATGATTGAAGGGCTTATGCCCGTCGGCCTCGAGAACGTTTACGTAGAAGAACTTGTTGCCCTCGAGGTTCACACCTGCCAATACATTGTTATATAGTGAGACCTCGGCGGCATCGACATACTTGCCGTCGCCCGAAGCCAGGAACATGCGGTAGTTGAAGAAGACGTTTCCCACGGCTGCACACGTCTCGTCATAGGTGTTCCTGTTGGGCAGCATATAGGCCGGACCGAACCCTTCGATGCCGGGCACCGAGCCGAGACCGCCGTTGATATGTATCTTCTTGTCCATGACGTCGTGCCAAATGGCCTCGAGGGCAGGGCGAAGCGTCGTATCGCCCAGTTCGGCAACCACATCGGCCATTCCGGAATAGAGGTACATGGCCCGGACGGCATGACCGACCGCCTCGCGCTGCTCGCGGACGGGCTGGTGCTGCTGGGCGTAGTTCTGGTCCTTGAAGGTCACGCCGCGGATATCCAGAAAGCGTTTGGCCATCTGGGCATAGAGGCTGTTCCCCGTGGCCTGTGACAGCTTTATGAGTGCCAGCTCGATCTCCTCATGCCCCGGGGCCTGCATCACCGGCTTCCCGCCGTTGTAGGCTGGATCGCCTTCGAAGAAGACACGGTTGATATGGCGGGCATTCTTCTCCGAGACGTCGAGCCACTTACGCTTCCCCGTAGCCCGAAAATAGGCCACTGCCGCCTCGTACATATGCCCCATGTCATAGAGTTCATGGCTATGCAGGACGTACTGATAACGGCCTGTCCCGGCATCGGATTCGTGGTTGCGAACGAGTTCCCGAGGCACGGAATGCAGCTCGTATATATAGCCGTCGGGGCACTGTGCATCGGCGATGATATCAATGAGGCTGTCCATGTGCTGCTCCAGCCTGGCATCGCGCTCGACAGCCAGCAGCGAGGCCACTCCCTCCATCACCTTGAAGAGGTCGGAGGCGACGTAGCGGGGCAGATTGAGCAAAGTGTCGCAGGTGCCGGTCTTCAGATAGTCTCCTACGCGACGCAGGTTTTCCACAGCGGGCTCGGTGTTCTTGAGGGCAAACGGCACGAGTGTGCTCTTCTGCCGCTGCTGACGCGGAAGCCAGAAGTGATCTTCCATCTTTACTTTCTCGAAGGTGACGGGTGTAAGGCCCTCCGAAAGCTGTGCATGTCCTGTTGTCACGCAGAAAACTGCCATTGCAGCCATTAATGTGTTCTTGCTTAATATCATAGTTTAATTCATAATTCATAATTGAGCTGGCGCTCGACTCCTGTCACGACTCGGGATAGTTCACGCATGCATGACTCTCCGCTCGCTGCTCCTGGAGTTCATAATTGACCTTCGGTCGACTCCTGTCACGACTCGGCCATTTTCAAGCCAGCTTGAATGGCGCTCGCTGCTCCAGGAGTTCATTGTCCATTGTTCATTGCCCATTGTCCATTGTCCCCTCAAAGAGGGGCTGGGGGAGGGTCCTATCGTTTTGTTTTCATTTCTTTGAGAACTTACAACTTCCGACCATTGCGGAGCGGGTGGTGAGACGAGCCACATACAGGCCGTGTCTCAACAGGCTTGTCGATACTTTGTTTCCCTCGGCACATAGGGTAACAGCGCGCTGCATGACCAGTTTGCCGTCAAGGGTATAGACGGAGAGGGCGGCTGGGCCAGGCTCCTCGCTCCGCACAAGGAGTGCGTCGCCGACATAGCTGACTCCATAACCTGCCTGCCTGAGGACCTCTATATCGGTGCGCTTCTCTGCAGAGGGCAGTCCCAGGTATTCGGCACTGGCATGGAGGCGGTTTGTCTGTCCGATGGTGGGGCGCGGCGTCAGATAGACATTAGCCGAGCCGTCCGGGAAACGGCTGACGGCGTAAGTGCCGTCGTGCCGGCAATAGACCAGTGTGTCGGCCCATGAGTCGTCCCGGGCTGTCAGCATAACCAGTTCATTGTCCTCGTTGCCCAGTTTGAAGGGGGCATGCAACTGGGTCAGGGCATCTGCCTCGTCGCACCAGATTACCTTGTACCCCCGCGCCGGGATTATCGTGCCGCCGTTGCCAGCCGGGGTGATGGCATACTTATGAGGATCAGAAGCATCGTCGGAAAGGTACATTCCGGAGAGGTCGATGTCGGCATCGGTGCAGTTATAGAGCTCTACCCAGTCGCGCTTCTTGTAGTACTCGTTCACATAGACCGAGTTGGAGGCGCTTACCTCGTTCACCACCACAGGACTTCCGCCCTCCACCTTGCTAAAGCGGGCCTCCAGTTCGCAATCACCGCCGTTAAGGGTATATTCGGGATCGCTGTAGGACACGTCTCCAGTCGTCTCGAGGATGCCGATCTGTGCATCCCAGTAGATGTCGCTGCTCGTAAGCGCACAGTTGTGCACCTCCACGGCAATGAGGTTCACTCCCGCATTGAAGAGGCTGCCCTTGAGGTCGATATGCCCCGTGGCAGGATTCGTGCCGACGTAGGTGGTGGCCAGTGTGCCGTACTTTGGCTCGCCTCCCGGCATGTTATAGCGCCCCGCCTCGGTATTGTTCACATAGACGACAAAACCGTCGTCGGCAGCAAAGGAAAGCCTCAGGATATCGTCCTCCTTCGGCTTATCGGCGAGCTTCAGGAACTTGCGGAAATAATATGTCGTCCGTTTGTTGTCACCGTCGCTGCCGAAGTCCAGGCTTGTCTTATAGCCTCCGTCGGCGTTGCCGTAGCCGAACGGCGCACGCCCGGTCTTCCAGTCGCCCGTTCCGTAGGAGGCCCGCTTCCATAGCTTGCCGTCCAGGCTGCCGCGGTCGTAGTAGGTCCATTCCTCGCCTTTGTGCACAAGGGGTGTCCCCACCGTCTCGCCGCCTGAAACCGGATACCAGCCGTCGAACCGGTAGCCGCCGGGCGCCTCGGCTCTCAGCGTGACAGGCGGGAAGAGTTTGCCGTCGAAGGCACCAGTGGGCACCTGCTGTCCGTTCAGGATGATGCACCCGCCCGGGATGTTACAGCTCAGCCGCACCTTCATGGGTTCGATGCCGCCCAGACCCATGCGCCCATAGCCCCGCAGTTGTTCATACATGCCCTGGGCCTGCGTATTCAGTCGGCTGATGATATATTCTGCTCCCGGCCAGGGCGAGTTGTTGCGGCCGTAACCGTTGTCGTTCAGGACCTGCATGGGTGAGACCCGCTCGGCCCAGGCCCTGACGAGTGCCTCGCAGCGCTGCGGCTCGAAGACGGAGCCGGCCACCAGGCAGAAGGCATCCGTGAAGCGACGCCGGAACCGCTCGTTCTCGAGCAGGTTAAGCCAGATGGTGATGGGCTCTATCTCCTTCGTGTAGTTGGTGACGGGTTCGCCCAGAAGTGTGTTGAAGGTATGGATGCGCATGGCCTCGAACAGGGTGAAGGGTGAGGTGCGGTTGAATGTCCCGTCCAGGTCATAGAGCAGGTAGCGCCAGCGTCCGTTCTCGCTTCTCTCTCGCCAGGCTTTCATGTTGTTGTTGGGCCAGTCGGCATTGCCCAGGTAAAACTGGACGGCCAGGTAGTAACAGGTCTCGTCGATATCGACCATCTTTTCTATCTTCCTGTATGTCTCGTCGTCGGCAGCTGTCTTGCTCAGTTCGTAGAGCTCGCCCAGAGCATCGTGCGTGCCGCATTTCTGCACATAGCCCGTATCGTTGTCGATGACAAAGAGGTCGATCTCCTCCTCGTCAAGCCCGTAGTTAGAATAGACGAAATGCTTGTTGTTCGGTTCGCGCAGGTTGAGCACGCCCTTGTAGACGCCGTTCAGGTAGTGCGCCACCGGCTGATAGTCCTGTGCGTCGATGTCGATTCCGCTGCTCAGCACCAGTTTCTGCAGGAAAGCATCGCGAACGCGCTCATTAAAGTCGCAGTTGCCGCCGTTGCGCATCAGCAGGGCCTTGCTCTTGATGTAGGGCTTGTCCTCGAAGAAGGGATAGTCCAGCGAGTTGCGGCCCTCGTATATCTTGGCTGCATGGATCTTGAAGCTGAACGGCATCTGGAAGCGTCCCCATCCGCCGCTGCGCTTTATCTCGGCCTCCTGGTTCAGCAGCGAGTGGCCCTCGGCGTCCAGGTAGTCGAAGTTGACGGGGCGATCCCAGTCCATGTTCCAATTGCAGGGATCTGTCTGTCCCAGTCCCGGCCTGCCGTTCACGCCCTTCACGAAGATGCCCAGCTCGTCGCTGTAGAAATGGGCGGGGTCTGAGGCAATCACCACAACCGGCAGGCTGAATGCCTTGTCCCGTAGCAGGAAACTGCGGGTCACCACCTCGCTGCCCATGTATCCCTCGCGAAAGCAGGCCAGCCGAAGGATTGTCGTCGTAGCAATCGTGAACAGGCCGTCGGTGCTTGTCTGCCCGTTGCGCAAGGTGGGAGTTGAGCCGTCGGTAGTGTAGCGCAGCGTTGCGCCTTCGGGAATCTGAACGCGCACTGAAAGGGTTCCCTTGAATATGCAGCTGGTCTTGTCGGGCTGTGGGGCCTCTACGCGCCCCAGACAAGCCACAACGTTTCCGTTGCTGGCATGCGGGGTCGGCTTGTCGCAATAGACCCACTCGTCTGCGCCGTCGCTCACTCGCGCCCAACTGGCACGCGCAACGGCCGGCGGATAGTCCTGACTGGCCACGAGATGTCCCTGCCGGTCGCTCAGGTAGATGGTTCCGCCCTCTGTATCCAGTTTCATCGCTATTTGCGAAGGGCAGTACTTGTCGTGATGGTCGAACCAAAGGTTGGCAAAGCCTCCGGGTCGCAGAAGCACGGACTGAGAAACGTATGACTTCTTCAGGTTCTCAGGGTCGTCGCTTACCCAGTAGCCGCGCAGGTTGATCTGGGAGGTGCCGGTATTGTACAGTTCCACCCATCCGCCATAGTTCCAGCTGGGGTCGACGAAACGATCCACATTAGCCACCTGAATCTCATTAATGAGAATCCCGGCCGTAGCATGCACAGGCCATAACAGGACTGCAAGCAGGCCCAGCACCCTGAAAACTTTAACCAAATGACGATGCACTCTTAACAATGTAAAATGGACAATGTAAAATGGAAAATGGACAATGAACTACCAAATGTCTTCCGGCGTCTCGGGATTGTCAAAGACTTCCTTCGCCACATACTCGAAATAGTCCATATAGAGATAGGTCTGCGGATCGTCAACCACGGTCTTGAAGCGGATATAATACGTTTCGTTGGGGTCCATTGTCTGCCTTACCAGCACACGGCGCAGGCACATCTCGTTCGTCCGGGCCGAATAGGTCGTCGTATTGTTGGTCATGCACTGAATGAAGGCACCCTTCATCCAACCCTTATTCCTCATCCGCTTATCCACTTCGGCGTTATACTCGTCGTCCTCGGTATCCTGTTCCCAACCTGTATCGCTGGGAAAGAAACCCAGTTTGGTGCGCAGGTTCAGGCCACCCGTCCGCAGGTCAATGGGAATGCCAAGCGGAGCCAGCCGTTCCTTGTCGTTACCCCAGTAGAACTGCACGATGCCTCTGGTATCGCCCGATCCGCCACCAGGCTGAACGGTGACGCGCAGCTCGTAGGTGCCACGCTGCGGAACAGGCGGCAGCCTGAGCGTGATATCCTGCATACCGCGAATGGTGAACTCATCGGCCTGGTAGTTGTCCCAGCTCTGGTTGGTGGCAGGCCAGTAGTAGAAGCGGGTGTCCTGAGATATGTCGCAGTCGTCAAGATAGGGATACTGGTTGGGGATATAGACCCAAAGCCGTTCGTGGGTCTGAATCTCGCAGAGCTTTATATCGTTATTGATATACTCGGGGAACATGGACGAGACGCACCATCTGATGCGGTTCTTCTGCAGATTGCCGCGCGTAGCTTCATCATAGACCAGGAGCTTGTCCAGTGGATACAGCATACCATTGCGCACATTGTTCTCGCCCTCAAGGTTGGGAGCTCCTACGCGAAGACCTTCCTTGTCGGGGTCGCAACTGGCCTCCTGATAGTCCTCGTGCCTGCCGTTCCTGAGGTTCGGGAAGCGGTTCAGATAGACGCCCTCGCTCTGCCGGCTCTCGAACAGCTTCAGCAGGCGACGCTTGCCCATCGTTACGTAGAACTCGCTTACCGAAGCCCCCAGTATCTTCGTGCTACGATTGTAGCCTCGCTCGCTCCAGTGATAGACGAGGTGGTTCGTCGGCAGGCGTTCGGGCAGCAGATGATAGGTGACGAACTGATTCAGCAGATTCTCGGTGTTCTTGTAGTCTTTGTCGCGCTTCGCCTCGGGGTAGATGTCCTGCTGTTCAAGATAGCTAATTACGTCATCGACTGAGATTTCAAGGGCGGGCTTGCCCAGTGTCTCTGCCCAGAAGCTGTCTGTTTCGGCAAAATAGGTGTAGCCGTAGTAGCGGTGTTCGGGCGAGTAGAAGTAGTGTCCGTTGCGGTCGTCGCCGTAGTCGTCGTTCCATTCGGGAATGATACCCTGCATATAGAGGTCTTCATAGACCGGGTCGCGATACTGGTCGAGTGTGTCGAGCAGACCCACTGCCTCGGCCAGCAGCGAAGCCACGTAGAAGCCCTTGCGCTTCTCCTGCACCGTATTGTAGAGCAGGCGTCCCAAGGTGTTGTTGCTGGGAGCGATGACACCGTTCATGGCATGCAACACGCCGTTGATGAGCGGTATGTCGTAGTTGCGGGTATCCATAGGTTGGTTGTTGATGAGGAACAAACCTAAGCTGTCCGTGCTCTGATGCACCGTCAGCCGACGGTCGAACATATTCGGCAGGAAGATCTCTCCGTCCTGCTGAACCGGAAAGTCATAAGAGTAGAAAAGGGTGTTATCACCGCCGTCCAGGATGCTGTTGTAGGTAATGACTTGCTCTATGGAGTCCTTCTGGCGTTCGTTGCGGAAACCGTCCCAGGTAGGTTCTGTCAGCAGGCCCTTGCGCCAAAGTGTGTCCAGATAGAGCTGGATGGCCTGGTTGGTCGGGGCAAAGACGGTGTAGTTACCGCGAGCCGTCAGCAGCTGGCGCAAGGTCGATTTCGAGAGGTGACTCACCGGAGTGCGGTCCAGCAGGTCCAAATAGACACTGTACTGTTCGTGCGCTTGCAGATAATCCACAATGGTCTTGTCCATAAAGACGTATCGGGCCGAAGTGTCGACAGTCTCGGTACAGGACCATAGCCCGGCTAGTAATGCCAGAAGAGACAAACATTTTTTCATTATCGTTTCCGTTTCGCTTTCGCTTGTTTTGTTTTTGAAGAAAGCGGAGAGCACAGCAACCACCCCGGGGTGCCTGCCCTCCGCCTTGAATCGTGTAATTACTTCACCAGGATCTTCTTACCGCCGATGATGTAGATGCCCTTCAGGGTCTTCTCTACGCGGCGACCGGTAAGGTCGTAGATATAACCGTCGGCAGCGGACTTGTCACCCTGAACCACATCGAGGCTGTTGGCATAAGAGCCGTCCTCGTTCTTGGCCACCTGGCCACGGCTCGGGTCGAGCACAGGATAGGCATCCTCGCCAAGCTTCTGGTACCAGGCGATGACACTCTGGTCGCCGTTGAGGAGATAGCATACCGTACCGTTGGCAAACTCGTCGGCGGTCTTCTCCTCGCCCTGCTTTGCCCAGTAATCTACCACTCCGCCCTGGAAGTAGCTGTTGTTGGCATAGATCTCTCCGTTGTCAGCACCGTCCAGATAGCGCACAAAGGTACCGAATCTGGGGCTGTTCACAGACTTCGGTGCGGCATAGCAGTTGTTCATCGTGATTCTCGCATTGTTGCAGGCCTTCCACCCCACGAAGCAACCGCCGTGGTTTTCGCCGGCTGCATCGCCTGTGTGGGTGATGTTGCCAGTAAATGCGCAGTTGTTGAAAATGACGTCAGCACCGCCGCCATCGTTCCAGATATCACCCACGATACCCACAAGACCGCTCATACAGGCATCACCTGCATTGGTGAAGATATCGCAGTCCGAGGTCACATTCTCGATAGTGGAAATGCCAGGACCCCAGAGGAGGCTTACCAGGCTGGCCGGATGCTTACCGGTTGTGGTCACAGAACCGGTCAGATGCAGGTTCTTGAAGGTGGCAGTATAGGCATGGCGGAACAGGGCGCCGCTGTAGTTGCCTGTGTACGTCACGTTAGTGGCCAGTTTGATGGTATGGCCCTGACCGTCGAAGACACCCTTGAAGGGATTTGCATGGTCTTCGGCCAGCATGAAGGTGGGATACTCACTCAGGTCTATGTCGTTGGTAAGTGCTACACTGAGGCCGGTATTGCCCAGATTGATCTGTTTGCGCAGCCAAACCATGTGGCCATAGTCGGCAATCTGATAGATGCCGTCAACCATATCGGGAATACTGCCGAAGATAATCTGATAGTATGGCAGCGCCTTTAGCTCAGCCTGTGCCTGAGCCTCTTCTGTGGTGTAGTCACCGGCCAGGAGCTTGTCCAGGATGTCGTAGGCCATCAGCACATAAGGCGTGATGCCCTCTTCGCCGAACTCGTAACCGTTATCGAGCATATTGCCCAGCTCGTCAACGTACTGGTTGGCAGCCTTGTCATAGGCAATGTAGGCCTTCTTGCTGGCGTAAACCTGACGGAACAGCTCGGAGAGGGTGTTCACAACAGCATACTTCTCCTCGCCAGTAGAAGCGGTGGCAGCAGCGTCGATAGCAGTCTTCAGACCGTTGCGCAGGTCGTTGCTGAAGTTGGGATAGAGAGTGAAGTTCACGTCGCACACATAGTCGAGGAGGGTCTGAGCACGCGCCGTCATATTTTGCAGCGTCTCGCCGATGGCATCCGAGGCCTCGTCGATAGTGCCGCGGTAGATGAGCTTCATTTCGGCCCAAGCCGTCTCGTCCTCGGGAGCACCCGTGCCGGAATCCTTGATGCCGACGGTCAGCGTGCCGTCCTCGCCCACGAGGCAAACCAGGCTGTTCTGGTAGCGCCCGCCCTTGTAGGCATAGTAGGCACCTGTCGTGCCGCGGGGCACATAACCCAGCACATTGCCGTCAGCATCCTCGATAATCATATCGTGCAGGGCGTCTTCCATGTTCAGGTAGCTGTTCTCGCGGTCAACAGCATTCTCTGCCGTCACCATATCCTCTACCGAGCTTATGATATAGACGTTCTGGTCGTTCATGTAGATCATACCCGAGAGGTTGGTGCTTGTGGGCTGGAAGGCGGGACGGTAGGAGGCCTGCAT
>JAEEGL010105882.1_pt1 | contig 17388 bp, 15 predicted proteins | sample 9134231 | NCBI WGS metagenome assembly JAEEGL01 (sample SAMN16246548, study PRJNA631951) | gut metagenome | biome: gut microbiome; feature: rumen; material: fiber-attached | host: Bos | place: Iran: Karaj | collected 2018-10
ATTCTCCCATGTCTTCCCCGTCGCTGTATTTGTCTGGCACAACACATGTGAAACACCAATGTCGGCCAGTTGTTCTTGAGATGAGCGATGGTATGGCAGACCTGTGAACAGATGGGTTGGCGGGACCGTTTCATATCCCTGAACGCAAGGTATCCCGCATCCGCTTGCGGTATTGATTTGGAAAAAATCAAAGTCATTGGAATCGACGAGAAGAAATCCATCGGATTGGGACAATTCACGGCGGAGAGAGACCGTCCAATCTTGATCGTCATAGAGCCACTCCTCTGAGGTTGGACGCGGTGAAAATGTCAGCCAAGATCGTGACCAAAAGAAAAGTTCCAAGAAGGAACAGGAAACCAAAATAGTCATGGCGACAAATCGGTGCTTTGGGAGGAATCGACATGCGACGAGGCTTGTAAAGCCGCAACTCAAGAGAACGATATGTGGAAGCCGCCATGGAGGAAATGTATCCAGAAACAGTTTGGTTCTCGACAGCATCCAGTCAAGCCGAGTAGGCTTGTTGTGTGGAAGGGCTACGGCAATAGCCCGAAGGGCCGTGTCTTCCAGAATCGGTCGAAATACGATGCAGACAATGCTGGCCGCAATCCATGCTAGGAGCCCGAATGCGAGTATACCTAGGATAGGCTTCATGGTTTTACGTAGACTCTGGGCTTGTTCCAGATTCTGGAGAGAAGAGGCGGCGAGCCAGACAAGACCGAAAGCAAATACTGGCGTCACGCGGATGTACAACCATGAGACTGCTGGTGTAAAAACCGGTAGAAGACCTCCGAGAAAAAGGACTTTGGCGGGCATGGGACCGTCTTTTCGAAAAAGCGCCGTAAGGGCGAGGACGGCTGGTGCCAAACCTGCATAGAAATGACCTGCGGCCGGTGAGTGCAGAAGTTTCGCCGCATCGAGAGTCTGTGGGGTTCCGAAGAGCGTTGGAAAGAACATGCTTGCCAACATGGGCAATCCACGGAGCGCTGTTCCAAAGCCGATACGATCCCTTGGAACATTCGCCGCGAAAAAAGGAGGTATAGTGTCAAGGAGAATGTCGCCAACCAGCATTGTTGCGGCAAGGCCCATGATGCAATAGGGTATGACATGCCGTCTAATGGCTTGAATCCGTCCGGGACACCCATCGTCAATCCAGTCTGCAAGGGCAAAACAACCGACAAAAAGCACCGTGAAGAGAAGCGCCTGAAGATGGCCGCCTCGGAAGGCCAGTCCGCAAAACAGAATCGGTAGAACACTTGCAGGAGAGTATCCTCGGCGCAGGGCACGACGGAGCGACCAGGCAATCCACGGGAACCAGCATGTGGCCCCCAATACCCATCGGTGGTGAATCCAGATGATATGCTGCGAGTAGAAGGCATAGCAAATCGCCCCTTCGAGGCAAATTCCGCAGGAAAAGCGTTCGTTTTTCAGGAACAGAAGAACACCAAGCCCCGCGAAGAAAAACTGTAGGATGATTCCTATGTTCCATCCATTCCAGAAGTCCAAAACGCGGTAGAGCAGATGATGCCAGTCTCCTGGGCACTGCATGGTGTTTTCAAGGATGGCGTAGCCGCCATATACATTGGGGTTCCACCCAACGAAACCGTCTTGCCGAAGCGAGTTCCAAACGGACCAGTCATACGGAAGGTATTGGGAAATCGCATCGTAGGCAAATGCATTGTGAGTTCCGAAACCGATAACGCCTTCCGCCCATGGACGCTGGAGATGTTCCAAAATGTCAAGGGGGGCGATGACTCTCCCCAGAAACATTGATGGATAGAAAAAAACAACGAGAAGCAACAGAAATGTGATGCAAATAAGATTGTTCAGCCTAAAACATCTACTCATTATTCTCTCCCTTTTGCAAAGAAATCCGAACAAGTGCAACCAGACCCCATGCTAACATCAAAAGATATCCAAATGTTCTTCCGAACCCGAAAAGCGGAACATGAAATAGATATTTCATCGCATTTCCAATTGGAAACCAAACAAAAATGAACGAAATCAAAACAATGACGGAGGAAATCCGTTGAAAACCATAAAGGCAACGATTTTCCTTGACTCCTGCCATGGACAGCAAAATTGGTATAAACCCTACGATGTTGAATGCATAATGTGGCCAGCAGATTGGTGAAAAAAGTTGGAAGATAACCGTGGAAAGGAAAAGAACGAGACCTTCTAGAAGAATCCGGTATTTATTTGATGCATACCGATATATTGCATAAATAAACACAAGTAATGCGATTTGTATGCTGGGCAACATTCGGATAAAGGAGGGCGTATAGGTTTCATCGCTCCCAAGCCACGCAAAAAAAGAAGGGAGGCCAAGATTTCCGTCACCTATCCAATACAATTTACGAGAACCGGGAATGATGTCTTTGAAAAATATAGCCCATAAATCAATTTTGGCTCCGAAAAGAAGGGGTAGGACTGTGACCGTCGCTCCGATTAAGGTGCCCATCAGTACGATTTTCCACCGCCGTGACAACAATAGAATAGGAATCCAGACAACGGATACACCTTTGAATAGTCCAGCCAAAGCAAAAGAGAAAACAGTTCCTGTCATTCGGTTTTTTCGAAGCGAACGAAGCGCTAAGAGAGTAGCCAGTGCTATAAACGGAGTTGAGTTTGACATCATAATTGACTCGCAAACAGGAAGTCCGGTCCCAATGAAAAATACGAGAAGATTAGACAATTTCGAAGGAATATTCCAGTCAGAACATTCGCGCCGAAACAAGATAAGAAACCATACTAAACTCCCAAACAGTAAAATCGTGAAAAACATCCGCGATATTTCGAATGGCATCCAATCTAATGGGGCTAAGAAAACGGCAAGAGAAGGAGGATAAATGTATTTCCAGGAAACGTCAGCATTCCGCTTAGAAAGTTCTTCGGCAAGAAATTGTGTGATATTGCTTTTGTCGGGCGAAGTGGAGGAGGCGAGATCAACAGGATATAGGTGTTCCCATAGACACTTATTGGCAACAACGCCGCCCATGTAGTATTGCCCAAAGTCTCCACCAGAAAAGGTCGCTCCTCGAAAATGATGGAACAATGGTATATTGCATAAATTTGTAATTGCTAGAAACAACCATGTGATAAGAACAAATATGAGACCAGATTGATGTTTGAGAAAAGAATTGGTGGCTAGCATGTTAAAACAGTGTTTGGAATTGCTGAAATCAAATAGGAGCTTTACAGTTTTCATGGGATCTAGTCAGAGCATGATTTCCTTTGAGAAATACCGCCAGATGGATTGCTTCCACGTCCAAACCAAGGGCAGAATTGAGAGAAAAGTTTCGGCAGTAATAGCAAGGAAATCAATGAAATCCGATTACGTGAGGTCGCTATGTCGTTCTCATCCATTGGTTCGGTCCTCTTCCATGCGCTTGTGCAATTCCAAATAGATCTTGGCTTTTGCCGGCCAGCTGTAGGAGACCCGTACCGTCTCCTTGCACATGCGGGACATACGTGCACGCAATTCGGGGGCGACTAAGCGACGCATGGCATCCGCCATGCCTGCCACGACCGACTTCTCATCTGCGATTTGAATTCGAAAGCCGGTCGCTTCCGTGACTTGGGTACCGGGGCCGCCCCAGTTCAGACAAATGACGGGCAACCCCGCCGCCATGCCCTCGATGCAGGCCCATCCGCCGGAATCGTGGGTGCTTGGATGAAGCAACACGTCACAGGAGGCAAGTTTGCGTAGAGCCTCGATGCGCGGCACGAACCCGGTAATTTGTACACGCGAGCCGACGCCGAGCGTGTTGGCAAGCACTCGGAGACTCATCTCCTCGGCCCCTCCGCCAATCAGCTGCAAACGGCTTCCGGGAATGTTGGCCTTGGCAAACGCCTTCACCGCCAAATCGTAGCGTTTCAGGGGAACAAGCCGCCCCAGTCCGCAAAACACAATGCCATCGTTTCCGGTATGGCGAACATCAAGTTCCATCCGCTCCTGATCTGTCAGCGCCGACTCACCGCACAGTAAGATGCCCTCCGCTGTTCCGCGAATCCGCTCAATACGGCGTGCGGACAGCTCCGTTGTGGCGAGTACAAACCGGGCATTTCGTATCGTCCTCCGAACAGGCGGCATCCGCTCTGAAAGCCCCCTAACAAAGTTGCGGATTCCTTCAAATAATCGCCCCGTAACCGAAAAGCCTCCTAGAAGATGCTTGGGGACAAATTCGGCGCCGCCGACGGGGCCGAGAACATAGGGAATTCCAGAGTCTGCCAGACAGCTTCTTCCCCAGTATCTGACAAATGTGAGGTGTTGTGCTGAATCAAAGTGTTCCCGAGAATGCAACACTTTGACCAGGCGGGATGCCGCCCGTTGCCAAAGGACGTAGTGTAACCGCACCACAAACCCCGTGGGATGTTTCCAGACTAGCTTGCCAAATGGGATGTCGAAAAAATGGAAATGGAGCGAGGAGGGCAGCTGTCCTTCCGCCTGAAGGCGCTCGATGTCATCTTTGAATTCAAAGGTCGTGAGAACGTGAATCTCACACAATGCCGCCATGGCCAGTGCGGCATTCCATCCGACGCCAGGTTCGGATCCCCGGCCTGGCCCGCAAGAATAAGCCGAAAGAAGAATCTTCAGAGGCGGCTTATCCATGCAGGGCCTCCTCGACCGATTCGCGGGGGAGAAAAAGTTCTCGCCAAAGAACCAGCAACTGGCGCAAGCGGTGGGCTATGGATTTCACCACGGAAACGGCAGCAGACGGAATTTGGCCATACTGTGCAATGATACCACGTTCCTCTTCGCGGCGTCGGGCATCAAACTCGAGGCTGACATTGCCATCATGCCATGTGAAAGCCGCAATGGTGGCCGGAAGGAACCGAAATCGATAGCCGGCACGGCAGAGCCGCGCCCAGTACTCGCCGTCCATGACCACCTTGTACGAAGGGTCAAGGTAATGCCAGTCATCCAGAATCCGTCGCCGCCAGAACGAACAGCAGGAGGCGATGTAGCAACCGTAGTGGAGCAACACGAACCGGGAGAAGGGGTGATCGCGCTTGATGCGCATGGGCTTGCCTTCGCCATCGACATAGAGCGGCTCGCCGTAAATGAAGTCGGCCATTGGAAGCCGAGTAAATGCATCGGCCACTCGCGCAAGCTTGCCCGGCAGATACCATTCGTCCGCGTTGAGCCACGCAACGACATCGCCCGTCGCGCGGCGGAGTCCTTTGTTAATGGCATCGGTCTGTCCCTTGTCCGGCTCGGAGACGTAGAAGAAGGAATACCGGCCAAACTTCGCGGTAGGCTGCGCCGCCGCGAAGGCGGCCCAATTCTTCAGAATGGATACCGAGTCATCCGTCGATCTGCCGTCGATGACGATGTGTTCGATGTCCGGCGCCCCTTCCGTCTCCGTCTGTGCAAACACACTCTCCAGCGCCTTCTTCAGGAAGCGCCCGTAGTTGTAGTTTGGGGTGACAATGGAGAACTTCATGAGTTACAAGATCGCAATCGCTGTCGCGCTCGTCCACAACCCGTGGAGGTTGCAGTAGGCGGTTGCGTGGAGGGTGCCGGGAAGGGAGAGGGCGACGCGGAAGCGGGCGGAGGGCGCTGTGGTGGCGGGGCCGGGCTTGTCGGTCATTGAGGCCCCGTGGGCGGAGAAATCGACGCGGCCGAGCTCGATCGACGTGTTCGCACCGGCGGGCACGAAGTGCAGCGCAATCCACGCGATGTGGTGCTGCGCCGTGTTCGGATGCGGGATTTCCTTGCCGACGGCGATTTCGACGTCAAAGGGTTCGCCCGCCTTCGCGTCTGCGGGGGCGGTGATGACGGGAACGTGCTTCTCCGCCTTCCAGTCGGCGGTCTTGACAGTGGCGCTGAGGGATTCGGTCATGGGCTGTATCTCCTTTGCGGCTAGGATACCAAACGGATGCGTTGGATGCAACCCGGTATGCGAACCATGTTGCCGCGAGCGGAGAGTTCTGCTACAATTCCGCCCCATAGCGCCTATTTCCCCAGTACCGAGACTGTTGACTGATGTCCATGCTCTCCAACCAAATCAATGTATTCTTCAACCATTTTCTCCGCTTTCAATTGCGGAGAAAGTGGAAACAATTGGGCGGGGGGCCTGTCAGCATTCTCTCCAATAACTGCCTCGCAGGTCTCATCTATCATGATCTTGGGGTTCGGTTTGACTCGCCAACAATCAATCTTTGGATTCCGCTTCCTGCATTCGTTACATTTATGGAGAATTTGGACGAGGCACTCAAAGCGGACATCGCAGAAGTTAATGACTCTGAACTTCCATATCCTGTGGGACGAATGGTAATTGGGTCGGGACATGAGGAGATACCAATCCACTTCATGCACTATCACGACTTCCACGCCGCCGTTGACCAGTGGCGTAGACGATGCGGCCGAGTGAATGTTACAAAACTTGTTATTGTTGCCTCTGAAAATTCTTCCTGTACCGATGATGTTTTTCGACGGTTTGGATTGCTCCCCTTTCCCAAGCTCCTATTCAGTCATTCAAAACATACCGCAGAAGTTCTTGGCCATGATGCATTCTACATGCAGTCCGAGTCTGGGCTGCCGAGAAATGTTACAGACTTCTGCGGTTACTTCGGATATCGCGTCTATCATAGGGTCGAAGTTCCAGAGACCCTGTTTCGCCTGTTGTCCCAAAATCAGCAGAGAAGCGATTAATGGATTAGGTGGCTACTGCATGACTTACATCGTATCACTATCGTTGAACTACAAAAAACTATGATAAAGCTTGCCATAAAACTGTTTAAAACTCTCTACGGAAAGTCTGACTTTCCTCCTCCTCCGCCAAAGAAGAATGGACGTTATGATGTGCTTTTATCCGTTTGGAATATTTACCACAGCCGCGAGCAACGTCGCGCATTTACCCGAAACGGGCTCTCCGTCCATTGGATAGGTAATCACTCCCCTCCCATGCGTGGCGAGGTGACGAGGCGGGTGTTTTGCTGGGCATCGTTTCTTGCTCTCATGTCCGCTTTCTTCCTCAAGACGGGAAATGCGGGACGATATGCGAGCATGTGGATATTCAATTGCTTCTCGGGTTCCAGCCGGCTGGATGCCCGTCTTGTCTGGGCATTTGTCGAATACAATCCCAGACTTCTTCGACGGGCGAGGAAGCGTGGCATCCCTATCGTGCTTGATGTTCCCATAGCTCACATGGACGACTACTATGCGCTGAAGTCTGAATTTGAGGCCTGCGGTGTTCCGTGGCCTGACAAGCAGATTCGGCGATGGGTCGCTGGCGCTCGTGAGGAATATGCTCTGGCCAACTGGTTCAACGTCGGCAGTTCCTTTGTCAAGGAAAGCCTCGTCTCACGCGGTGTTCCCACCAACCGGGTGTTGGTGATTCCCTACGGCATCGATGCAGCCCGTTGGGCGAAATGCCATGCACGACGAACCCCGCATCCAACATTCACATTCATCTTCACCGCCAGCGTAGGACCTCGCAAGGGAATCCGCCCGCTTTTGCTTGCCTGGAAGCAAGCCGCCATCAAGGGTGCCGAATTGCATATGTGTGGCGGAACGGAAGACGCCATGGACTGGAATCTTGTCTGCGGCGGACTGCCGCCAAATGTCGTCTTCCATGGTCGTGTCTCGCATGAGAAGCTCGTCGAACTGTATGCACAATCCGATGTCTATGTTCTTCCATCCCTGCTGGAGGGAATGGCCCGGTCAGGACTCGAAGCCATGGCGGCGGGGCTTCCCGTTCTCGTTACGAAGGAAACCGGCCTAGGAGACTTCGTCTCGGACGGCCGAGAGGGCTGGTTCGTTCCAGCCCGCGATGTCAATGCTTTAGCCGAACGGATGCTCTGGTGCGCCTCGCACACGGCAGAGGTCCGGGACGCCGGAGAGTCCGCTTTTCGGAAGATGCAGGGACAGGACTTCGCGGCGTACGGAGACCGCTGCGCACAGGTCGTGAAAGACATTCTCTCAAGCAAGAACCCGTCAATGGGACTATTATGAAGCTGCTTTTTCCAACTCCTGTCGTCTACGACGGAAATGATGCCCGATACCTGGCTCGCGACGGCGCCCGCTTTGCGGACTATCTGTCCCGAAACGGACATGAGGGGGTGAAGGTCATCCTAGCGCCGAACGCGGCTGTATCCGGACCCAGTTCTCCCCTCTTGACTATGGAATCATTCGGCAATTGGTGCAAGCCGGAATATTGGCGTTCCTTTAATGCCGATGGAGCACTTTGCTACTTCGGGCTGGATTCAAGATGTTTTCTTCCCGTCGTTCGTGCCATGAAACAAGCCGGCTTGCGATTGGCTCTCAAGATGGACTCGGCATTAGGTCTGCGGAAAGCTCCGTCGCTTTCAAGGTTTGACTTCTCCCGTTTCTACTGGATTTCGCGACAACACGACTCCCCTTTAATCGCTTTTTGCAAGGCCATCGCGTTTGAAGTTCGACAGTGCCTCTTTCATCAATCAAGAGAAACGCTTCGCTATTTTGATTTTTTCGATCTCATCACGGGGGAAACATCTCTAGCGGTTGACAATACCGCAGCATGGTGTCAAGCACACGGACGCGCCGACATTGCGGAACGAATCACAGTCCTCGTTCACCCAGTTCCAGATGAATTCAATGTGAAACCATTTCGTCGTGAGAAGAAAAACCTCGTACTTGCGGCTGCTTCCGACTGGCGCAATCCGCTAAAAGGAGGAACTATCGCAGCAACGGCCATGGCTAGGTTTCTGAAACGGAATCCATCGTGGAATGCCACCATTGTCGGCGGGCATTCGGACATGCTTGTGGCAGGGCTTGAAGAACACAATGTTCTTGCCGTTCCCAGAATCAATCCGACGAAAATGGTTGAGTTTTACCGAAAAGCCAGCATTTTTTTGATTGCCTCTGGCTTTGAAGGTAGTCCAAATGTCGTATTTGAGGCCGCTTGCTGTGGTTGTTCCATAGTTTTTCCGCCACACCTTGAACAGCTCGCATGGACCTGTGATGCTGGCATGGGCTCCATGGCGAAAGCGAGAACGGCTTCTGCTCTTGCTGCGGCTATTGAGGTGGAAGCCACTCGCTGGGAACAAAACCCCCGTCGAACCGAAAACGGGACATACCCGCCACTAACAGTGTCAAATGTTTTACAAGAACTCATGAACAAGCTTTTCCCTGAAAAAACGAAAGGAGAATTCCATGTTTGAAAAAGTCTATGTAGCAGCCGATCTCGGCGCGGGAAGTGGTCGCGTTATTGCAGGTCGATTCAATGGATCACACCTAAAACTTCAGGAAACGAACCGTTTTGAAAACACCCAGACAAATCTTCTTGGTCATGTCCATTGGAACATGGTGGCTCTCTACCGCGCCATTGTTGACGGGATACGCCGGGCAAAGTCTATCGGGACGCCGGTTTCCATCGGCATTGACACCTGGGGAGTTGATTATGGTCTCGTTGACTCCTCCGGTCGACTAATGGGACTCCCCTATTCCTACCGGGATCCCCGACTTGATGGGGTAATGGACGAGACATGCCAGCGGCTGGGGCGACGGCGCATCTACGATGCAACCGGAACGCAGTTCATGCCTATCAATACGCTTTTCCAGCTCATGGCCGAGGCAAAAGCACCTGATTCGCTTCTGGACCGGGCCGCGCGATTTCTCATGATTCCCGACCTTGTCAACTACTGGCTGTCTGGCGTCCTCTCCAACGAGCTCACCATCGCCTCAACGAGCCAGTGCCTTGATGTTCGAACCCGCAACTGGGCATGGAATCTCTTGGACGCAGCTGGGCTTCCGCGCCGCATTTTCGGCAGCCTAGTCCACCCTGGCACAATCCTCGGCCCCATCGTTGGTGTCGAGGACTTGTCACCGCAGGTTGTTGCAGTTGGTACCCACGACACCGCCTCGGCTGTCGCCGCGATTCCCGTTCCGAAAGAGGGCCATTGGGGATGCCTCTCCACAGGAACCTGGGCGCTTATCGGAGCAGAAATTCCCGAGCCCATTTTCTCAGACGAGGCTTACGAGTACAGCTACACAAACGAAATAGGAATTACTGGAGGAATTCGCTTTCTCAAGAACATTACCGGCATGTGGGTCTATCAGGAATTGCACCGCGCATGGAAGGCTCGCGGCGAAGATTTTACCTACGACCGCATGACCGAACTCGCCACGCAGTCGAAGCCACTTGTCTCGTTCATCAATCCAGATGCGGCTGCCTTTCAGCGCGCTGGCCACATGGACGAAAAAATCGCTGCGTGGTGTCATCGCACCGGACAGCCCGTCCCTGAAACCAAAGGAGCATTCGCCCGTTGTGCCCTTGAAAGCATGGTTCTCCGCTACAAGGAGCTTTGGGGACAGTTGGAGCGCATTACCGGCGTAAAGCGAGATGGCCTCAACATGATTGGTGGTGCCACCCGCAACCCGCTCCACTGCCAGATGACTGCCGATGCGCTTGGCGTCCCTGTTCTCTGTGGTCCCACGGAGGGTGCCATCGCCGGCAACATTCTCGTGCAGATGATCGCCATGGGAGATATTAAGGACCAGACTGAGGCTCGTGAACTCATGCGCATCAGCGAGCCCCCTGTAGTCTATGAACCCAATCCAGCCGTGTCATCAGCTTGGGACGAGGCACTTGACCGCTTTATTGCAATGAGGAGAAACCTTCCATGAAAACCGGTATCACCTTTGGCACATTCGACATGTTCCACTACGGACATCTTCGCATTTTGCAGAGGTCTCGTGCGCTCTGCGACCGACTTGTCGTCGGAGTGGCGAGCGATGAGTTCAACATGCGCAAAGACAAGCATCGCATGCCCGTCTTCCCGTGGGAGCAGCGCGCAGCCATCGTCGCGGAACTCAAATGCGTGGATGAAGTATTCAAGGAAGAGTGCGAGGAGAATAAGCTCGACTATATTCGAGAACACGGAGCCGACATTTTCATCATGGGTGGCGACTACGAAGGGAAGTTTGACTGGATTGGCAAGGAACTCGGGATAGAAGTCGCCTATCTTCCGCGGACGCAGGGAGTCTCCACTACGGAACTCATCGCGAGAATCAGGACATAGGGGATGTTTCGGCAAGGTACTGTCGTTGCGACTGCTCGGAATCAAATCCGTTGGCGATGGCTAGTAGCATTCCAAAGCGGATCATGGCATCCTGTGTGGTGAGCGAGCTGTGTCCAGATGTAATCATTGTTGCAGCAGACTGAAGGACTGCGAAAGAATAAAAGAGATAGGAGGCCGAGGAGTATGTTCCAAGGGGAATTCGCCTAGAATACTGGAAAGACTGACGGAGACTGATCCATAGGAAGAAAAGATAAAAGACGAGACAGGGGATGCCAAAATCTGCTGCATAGCCGTAAAAGGCGCTGTGCCACGATCCGGCATAGGCATGCCCGGATTGGTCTCCCGATTGCCGGGACAGCATCCAATACACCGTTTGTGAATCCATTCGGAATCCGCGACGACCCACGAAGGGATGCTGCCGGATGATGTCTTTGGCATATGCATGAACTTCCTGCCGAAATGTATCATGGAGCCCCTCACGCCCTCTGCCGCGATACTTAGGATAAATCATGGCAAGTGTTCTTTTGGTGGAATTGGGAATTGACAGAAAGTGTCCATCCATTGCAACGGCCAGGGAAAGAGCAGCGAAAGCAATCCCCCCGATTAGGATGGTAGACACGGCGTTCCGGCCTGTCAAAAGAACTCTGTAGAGAGGATACAGTGCAATGGATGCCGACACGCTTCGCTTGCCTGATAGGGCGAGTGCCGCCGAAGAAAGGAATAAAATGAAAAGACGCTTTAGCGAAGAAACGATTTCTGGAAGGGAGTACCTGGACCAAAGGAGATAGTATAGACCGGAGAAAGCCAGCAGAACATACCTTGTTCCCATGGACTCAGGGTCTGTATCACCGAAATTCAGAAGACTAGGATTAAATACCGTTAGCGCAACGGAGAGAAGAGAACCAAGAATCAATATTCGAAATAGAAGTTTGCACTCTTTTTCTCCCAGTCGAATAGAGGACAGGCAGATCATGGCGAAGAAACTCAAAACGATCTTCAAATAAAATCGTCCTCCCATCGAACTGCCACCTAACATGTTCATCCCGGCAGGATTCATGACCCAGATCATGCAAATCCAGAAGAAAAGGGGAAACGCGGCTAAAACCTTTCGATTCCAGGAAACATACGCATCACGATGGAGGCAGGCCCGAATGAAATGAATCCCGACCAATGCAATGCATCCGAGTTCCGTTGAATCAAACGGTATTCCGGGAATCTTTACATTCAGCATCATGCAGAGCGGAAGAACAAGCCAGTACAATTTGTCAAGCCATAGGACTACGGCCAACGCGACGGCCAGAAAGCCGATCTGCTTGGCCTTGGTAGCCGAACCGTACATCATGCTCCGAACAGATCCGTAGGAAACAAAAAGAAATGCCAGCCCGAAAACGAGTTGGTAGATTGTCGTGGTAGATGGGGTGTTCTTGGCCATGGAAACAGCTTGTTTGTTACGAATGTGGGAATAAAATGCGGGTATAAAGGGATAGGTGTTGTCGGGCAACGGCTTCAGGTGACATCCACGCCCGGATTTTCTCGCGGGCTGATTCCTGCTCTTTCGCGTTCGGTGGTGCGATTAAGCGGCGAATGATCATTTCGGCCAAAGCTGACGGGGCTCTTTGCGGAACAACGGATCCATTTCCGAAGCGACGTACATTTTCCGCCATGGCGGTGTTGTCCGTGACGATACCGTGGCAACCGCGCATGAGCCCCTCGATGAGTTGATTCCCGAACATTTCCTCAAGGGACGGAGCGACGAGTATTTCACACGGGTCAAGGACGGAGAACAAGGCTCGGGAAGGAATTTTACCGTGGAGAATCAGTTGGTTTCCCATCAAAGCGCGAAGCTCCTTGAATTGTTCGGCGGCGTACCCTGTTGCGGTCTTTTCGTCCGGGTTTCCAACCATGTGGAGCCGGACATCGGGAATGCGTTGAACCACGATTCGCATGGCCTCGGCAAGAATATGGACCCCCTTGCGGGCATCGATCGTTCCCACAAACGCTATTTCGTGCGAATGCTTTTCAACGAGCGGGACATCCAGCGACGGTTCGTATGTGTTGGGTATCTCGGCGATATCCAGCTGGGTATATTTCTGGGCAAGCGCCTGGCGAACATAGTCGCTCTTGGCGATGGCGTACCGAGTCCGCTTCCATACCCGATCTTCTCCCCAGAGGAGAAAGCGCTCGTTCCAAGTCGGTTTTCGGCCCAGTGTGGGCAGTATCTGGAAGAACAGTCCTTGCGCCGTAATGCAAAAGGGCAATTTGGATTTTGTTGCGGCCCAGCCATACGCCGCCTCGGTACCATGGGCGTGGACAATGTCGGGATGAAGCCGTCGCACGAGCCTTGCCATGCGGGTTGAGTCTATCGCATAGAAGGTGAGATGCCGATACGGATGATAGGTGCGTAGAAAATGAACTACAATCCCTTCGATTTCGCAATCGAAGTCGCATGCCGCCTTATGGGCTTGGGCAATGATTTCCACATCGGCTCCAGCTGCTTTCTGAGCAAGCGCATGGTTGAGTACCCAGCGTCCCTGATGCTGGGGTCCCATAACCGCAGACTGCGGATACCAAGAGGGCACGGGAACATGGCCAAGATGGACAATTCGAAGTCTTTTCGGATTCATGTCTCACCTCAACCGGCGGGCTGGATTGCCTCCCCAGACTTCGCCTTTCAAAATGTCATGGACAACAACAGACCCAGCTGCGACAATGGCCTCGTCTCCAATGGTGACGCCTTTGCAAATCATCGCATTTGCGCCGATGAAAACCCGTTTGCCTATGAAAACTGGCGCAGTAGAAACATCGCTGCGCGTTTCTTTTCCGGAACAGCGGACAGAGGCGTCTATGCTGTGGAAGTTTGTATCGAAAATCTGTGCGCCGCCGCCTATAAGTACATCGTCGCCAATGGTAACGGCCTCTTCGCAAACTATGGTGGCATTTGACATGCCCACATGGGTGCCAATTCGAAGAATCCCCCTCGGCCCCACGCGAATTCGACTTCCAACATTCCCGATTTCTGTGTTGTTCACGCCGGTTCGAATGGTGAAGCGACCGCCGATTTCGGCATGGCCGCCACGGGAGACATTGATGGACGGAATGCCTATGGCCGTCAGATGGCGTCCGATGCGAATTCGATTTAGGGATAAAATGCATTGCACGACAAACGAACACCACACGGTGCGAAGTCGTAGCAAACCACATTTCACGCATTTGTAGAGAAGGTCCATGGGAAAAAAGTATAGCACGAATGGACGGCGGACACAATGTATTGCGCATCCGTCAAACGACATGGTATAATAAGGCCCATGCACAGTACACGGCGACAAGACAAGACGGTCCTGTTCATTCTGAACTACAATGGGACGAAAATCACCTGCGATTTGCTTCAATCTCTTCGGAAAGTCCACTTTCCGTATCCGGTTTGGGTGGTAGACAACGGCTCGGGCAAGAATGACTCGCAAATCTTTGAAAAAGCATTCCCTGGCGTGATTGTCAAGCGAATTGAAGTGAACTGCGGCTTTGCAGGTGGCGTAAATCGAGCCATGGAAATGGCTGCCGAGGCCGGCTATGACTACGCCTACGAAATCAACAACGATACGCTGGCCGTTGATGACTTCTTATCCCCCTGCGTGGAAATCATGGAACAATGTCCTGACGTGGATATCGTGGCAAGCCGGACGAAGACGCTTGATCGGCAAACGGGCGAGTTTTCCATCTGGGGGTACTGCTCCGCCCCAGAGGAGCTGGTTCGATACCACGATGGTTTCCTGGAAACTCGTCATGTCACTGGATGCGGTATGCTTCTGCGCGTGTGCGCATTTCGCGAATTCGGAGGCTTGGACGAACGCTTCTTTTGTTATGGTGAGGAAAACGACTACTGTTTTCGTATTTCCAAAGCCGGAAAAAGACAAGGGTTCGCCGAAAAGTCATTGATTCTCCATCAGGGCTCCGTGACAAACGACGGGGTGTTGTCTCGGTATTTTGCTGCCCGCAATACCATCCTCTTTTCCCGATTATGGGATTCATCGTGGCAAGATAGCGGACGCATTCTTTTCCACCGAGTCATCATTCCCGGCTGGAAGGACATCCGCTTTCGACACAAGTGGCACCATGTTGCCGCCGCCGGACACGGCATGTCGGATGCAGTCCTAGGGCGCTATGGCAAGCGTTCAAAACCATTTCGGGACTCATGCGGGATTCCTCTCTTCCTTTTCCTTTCCCCTCTTGTTTTCCTGTATGCTATTCTCATCAGCGCTAAAATGCATCCCTGGCGTCCAGGTCCTCAGCCATGAAATCCACAGCCATTTTCGTTCTCTACCACAAGCGAGCGCCGCTCTTTTCCTCCGACATTTACCATCCTCTGCAGACGGGAGCTACCCTGTCTAGCGAAGATTTGGGATTGCTTCGGGACAATGACGGAGATGACAACATTTCCATGAAAAACCCGAATTACGGCGAATTGTCTGGCTGGTACTGGGTGTGGAAAAACTTCCTTCCCGCTCATCCCGAAATCACGCGGGTCGGCTTTTGCCACTACCGACGCTTTCTTGATCCTTTTCGGGCACCGCGCGGGTGTTTCCCATTCCATCCAGAAAAGACGGAGTCATTTAAGCGACGATTCCGCCAATGGGATGACGAAGCTGTGGAAAGGGTGTTTCAAATGGCAGATATTGTCGTGCCAAAACCGCGAAACCTCCGCAAGTCACCACTCTATGATCGCCGACACGAAACCATCTACACACACTGCTCGACCTCACATCCAAAGCCCGATCTTGACGCCCTTCTGGAGCAGCTCAGCATGGATAGCCGGGAAAGCTGGCAGGCTGTTTACGAGGTATTCAACGGCCACTGCTTCCGCGACTGTCTGACATTCGTAATGCGGCGTGACCTCTTCGAGGATCTGGCGGCGTGGATGTTTCGACATCTTTTTGCGTTGGAGCGGAAATGTCATTGGGAAAGATACCAAGACTATCAAACCATCAGAACCCCAGCATACCTCGCGGAACGCACCATCAACGTCTGGTATCGTCTTCATCCCGAAGCAACGATTCTGGAACGCGATTCCGTCCAACTGGTCTCCCGGTTGCCCACGTTTTGGGACAATCTTCGTCTTCGACTCCGCCGATTCCGGCATCCGGTAAGAGATGCTCGCACCGTATGTGTTCCTGCTCTTCTTACGGATTGTTTACTATAGCATCTTGTTTTCCCAGATAATTATAGTATTTGTCACGAGTGGCTGCGTCGTGAATTATGCAGAAAGCGTTTGAAATCTTTCACCTTGAGAAACAGACCGTTCGCGATGATGCCTAGTGTTCCCAACCCCGGATGCCGACGCCATGCATGAATGAGCCGAATTGGAAAATGTGATTGCGGCATTCGAAAGGATTCGGTTGCACGATAGACCTCTGGGATTGAGCGAACACACTGCTCCAGTTCTTGAATATCCGCATTCACTGCATGTCCGTGAAAACCATAAATGCAGTTTTGGTAGATAGACGCAAGAAAAGTCAGTGTTTGCATCTCATAGTAAGTGCGCGCTTCTGGGACACACTGTTGAAGACGCATTGGAAATCGGCGGGCAAGACCTTTGGCAATTTCAACCAATTGCCAATAGTTGCGTGACATGGGTACATTGCCTACTGTTTGTCCAGGTCTTCCAATCAAATATTGGGTGACGGAAACGGGAAGATAGGTAATCCAGCGGATAGCGACACTTGGTTCAAGAGCCCATTCGACATCCGTATAGGAAATACCTTCCGATTGTCGGTAATTCAGTCCATCAAAAATATGTGTTCTATATACGATGCCATGCATTTGAAAGTAGTAAGAGTATGGTGCCAGATCTGAGAAAGTATGATTCTCTCCATGGGGAAAAAGATGTGACACATGCGACATGGGCGAACCGTCTGGGTGAATCCAATCGTAGTCCGTAACAACCAAATCAGCCTGATTTTCTCCTTTCTCCACTTCCTTGTGCAACTGATTCAAAAGAGGTGAAAGACCTTCCTGCAACACATAGTCGTCGGCATCCAATATCTTCACATATTGTCCCTTCGCTTCCGGCAACGCTACATTGATGCAACTTCCGTAGTTGCCGTTTTCCTTGTCGATGACGCGGAAAACACCGGGGTAGCGCTTCTCGAAGTCATGGGCGATTTCGCTCGTGCGGTCCTTGCTGCCGTCATTGACGACAATGACATCCAGCCGCTGAAGCATGGCCTCGTCCGGGACGATAAGCGACCCTAGGCACTTTGGGAGATACTCCTCCATGTTGTAGGAGGGAACAATGATGGTGAGAAGCTTGTCGCTCATTCCTTGAACATCTCCAGTGCCGCGGCGATGGCGCCGTCCATGTCCCAGTAGCGGTAGAGGCCGAGGCGGCCG
>JAEEGL010652727.1_pt1 | contig 17388 bp, 9 predicted proteins | sample 9134231 | NCBI WGS metagenome assembly JAEEGL01 (sample SAMN16246548, study PRJNA631951) | gut metagenome | biome: gut microbiome; feature: rumen; material: fiber-attached | host: Bos | place: Iran: Karaj | collected 2018-10
ATATCATTATAAGTAACATCTGGTCTTTCTTCAACTGTCATTAAAGAAACACTTGGATCTATTTTTGGAGGTAAAGGTAAACTAATACGATATTTTTTCTTATCTACACCTACTCTCATTCCTTCTTCTACATCAGTTGGTGATAATTGATCATTTAAGTCAACTACGTATTTTGCATTTTGTCTTATATGAATTATATATCTTGTGTGATCTGTATCTTTATCTAATATTTTTGTTATACGACCTACCATTAAAGAATCTTCTCCTAATGCTCTATTATCTTGAGTAATTACCCAATTAGATGGAAGAGCTAATCCTGTTTCACTTTCACGAATCCCACATAAGGTATTTATATTTTTTGTTAGTTTTTCTACATCTTCTTCTATTTTTTTTATTTTTTCTGTATATGGACCTTTACCATATTTTTTTAGGATTTCTATATCTTCCTCATCTGCTCCTGTCTTTTTTAATTTGGATTCTTCTTTTTTTGGATCAGAGTTTGAGTCTTTAGGTTTGTCTGCCATTTTTTTTATGTTTTTATAAATAATTGTATTTTGTTATATTCTACAATTTATATTTTAATTTTTTTTATTTGAATTTTTACTATTATTTTTTAATATTTATTTTTAATTTATGAGTTAAAAAATAAATAAATAAAATTATTTGAATTATAAAAATAATAATAAAATATATATTTCTCTATATTTTATATTGCTTTTAATTTTCTTCTTCTACCAGTATATCTTGTATCAGGTCTAACATCTCTCCCTTTATTCCTTTCCCTTTCTTTTTTCTTTAAAATCCATTTTCTAGATTTATAAACACTTTCATGATACTTTTCTCTTTTCCTTTTCCTTCTTTGTTGTATATTATCAACAACATCTTCTTTCTCATCATCTAAATCAAGTTTAGGAATATTTTTCATAACCTCATCAATACTTTCTTTAGTATATCCAGCTTGTAAAAATAAATAATATTTTTTCATTTTAGTAGAATGTGGAAAATCAACAACAACTCCACCACTAAATCCACTTTCAATAGCACTTTTAGTAATTAATTCAATTTGTTGTGGATTATCAGGATAGAATTGAAAAGCACATCTTGCTCCAATAACAAGACATTTATATAAAGAAGAGAAAAAATTTTTTAATCTTTTATAAGGATTATAACTAGATTTTTCAGCAATACAAAGCCATTGAATAGCAGAAACACTAATTGCATAATCAATTGTTCCTGGACGAAAAGAAAATCCTTGTCCTAAATCAACATTTAATAAATCACCTTCTACTGAATTTTCTTTTGCTATTTTTAACATTGATTTACTTATATCAAGACCTATCCAAGTATGACCATGTTCTGAAAGGACTGAACCACTTAAACCTGAACCACATCCTATATCAAGGATTAAACATTCTTTTTCTGGAGGAATTGCTAAAATTTCTAAACAACGTTCTGTTAAATCAATTTGAGTTTTCATTACATGGGAACTATATATTTTTTATTTTTTTTTAATATTTTGTATTTTACTTTTGTGTATAACGAAGTGCTTCTTTATCAGAATAAAACTATTTTTTTTATATATATTTTTTTTACAATTTCTGCTGGAAGTGAATTTTCTGGACGAGACATTTTTCTATTAAGATAATAATTATTTTAATCAACCACTTTTAAACACAATAAAAAAAATAAAAAAAATTAAAAAATAAAAAAAATAAAATAAAAAATTAAAAAATAATTTAATATTCATTTAGATATTAAAATGGTAAAGACTCATCAAAAAGAGCATAACATCCATCATTATTTAGTAGTAGGTAGACATACTCCAACAGATAAAAACCCAAATCCAAAAATATACAAAATGCGTATATTTGCAGATGATCCAGTACGTGCAAAGAGTAAATTTTGGTATTTCATGAAAAAACTAGACAAAGTTAAAAAAGCATCAGGTGATATTTTAGCATGTCACGAAATTTTTGACAGAGATCCATCTAAAGTAAAAACATATGGAATTGTATGTACATACAAATCAAAATTTGGTTATCATAATTTATATAAAGAATTTAGATCAACTTCTTTAAATGGTGCAGTTGATCAATTAACTAGTGAAATGGTTGGAAGACATAAAGCACAAAGGGAAAGTTTAGTTATTGTTAGGACTACTATTATTAAAGGAAATGTTGAACATGAAGCTAAGAGAAATTATATTAAACAAATTATGAAACATGATATGAAATTCCCTCTTTTACATAAAAGAATTAGACCTTCTCCTGCTTTTAGAAAAGTTTTTAGACCAAGTAGACCTTGTTTAATTGCTTAGATTCAAATTTTTATGTTTTAGTATTTTTTTTGATATTTAATAAAATACTATTTTTAAAAGAAGGGATTTTTAATATTTAATTTTTATTTAGTTTTTTTAATTTTATTTTTAAATGAATATGAATGAAAAAAAAGTTTCATCTTTTTTTGATGATTTTGAAGATATAAAAAAACCTAATAAAAATGTATTAAATGATAAAAATATAAAAGAAATAAAAGATAATAAAAAATTAAATTCAAAAGAAAATGAAAAAACAAATGAATATAGTGGATTTACAATAATTGACATGGATTTATTTAAGAAAATAAAATCAGAAGAAAAAAAAAAAGAATTAATCCGTACTTCTGCAGTATTAATTCCAAAAAATAATTTTTCAATAAAAAGTTCATTAACATCATTAGCATCAACATTTTATTATAATTACTTTAACAAAAATAAAAAATTTGATGATAAAAATTTTAATACTCCATTAATACTTTTTGATTTAATAATACCAAAAGAACAAATAAAATTTTTTTATCATTATATATTAACATTTTTTTATATGTCATATAGAAGTGATTTTACAAATTTAAATTTAACAGGAAGTGGAAATTATACAACTGATTGTGGATGGGGTTGTATGATTCGTTCATGTCAAATGATGCTTTCTAAAGCTTTAATTGAAAGAAAAAAATATATTTATTGGGAAAATATTATTGATTTAGAAATTGAAAATTTAAATGAAATTAGAAAAAAAGTTTTAGTCTTTTTTCTTGATAATAATGTACCTATTCAAAATCTTATTTCACATAATGATTATCAATTTTTTTGGAAAGAATATTCAAAATTATGTATAGAAGATAAAAAATATACTGGATTAAGTGAAGTAATTGCTCCTTATTCAATACAAACTATTTGTAAAGTTGCAAAATGTGCAGGAAAATATACTTCTGATATTAATATGATAAAAGCTTTTAAGGAAATTAATAATATATTTTTTGATGATCTTGAAATTATTCATTTTGAATGTGGTACAATTAAAAAACAAGAAATTTTTGATATTTTATGTTCTGAAATAGTTTGTGATTGCAATAATAGTAATCAGATTAATAAATTAAATAAAGATGATAAAAAAAATTCAGTTTGTCAAAATTGTTTTAATGAAATGATAACAAAAAATGAAATTCAAATAGAAAATATTTTATATAAAGATGATAAGAAATATATTTTTAAAAAAGCAGGAATAATTTTTATTTCTTTTAGATTAGGATTAGAAAAAATTCATCCTGATTATATAAAAGTTATTCCTAAATTATTTACAAATTTACATCATAATATTGGTTTTGTTAGTGGAAAAGAGAATAAAGCTTTTTATTTTATTGGATTAAGTGGTGATGAATTATTATATGTTGATCCTCATTTAAATCAAACTTCAATCAAAAGTGATTTAAGTGATATTCAAAGTTATTCTGTAAAAGATATTTATCTTTTAAATATTAGTGAAATTTCTAGTGAATTAACTATTGGGGTCTTAATTAATTCATGTGAAGATTTAAGAATTTTTTTTAATGATATAAAGTGGTTTTTATTTTATTATCCTGATTTTATAAGATTTGATGATTAAAAAATTTATATATATTTATATATTCTATAATTTAAATAAAAAATAAAAAATATATAAATAATTTTATTAAATTATGGTTGAATAATTTAAAATTTATAAAAAATTTATGGAAATTTAAAAATAAATAAATTAAATTAAAATTAATATTTTTTAATTTAATAATCCTAATTTAAATAATTAGTTTTTAATTCTTAAATAATATCACTAATAAAAATAATTTTTTAAAAATCTCTTCTAATATAAATTTCATTTATCCAATCATTATCTTTTTTAATATTTAATAATTGATTAAATAATTCTCCTTGTTGATTTTTTTTAATATCAAGAATTAATACAAATGAATAATCATTCCTCGTTTCATTCATAGAAATTTTATAACATTTAGGGGAAATAGTTTGAATAACATCATATAAATAATCATAATAAAATCTAATTTCAGTATTATTATCCATTATAGATAAAATATTTATTCCTTCAATATTTAAATCATTTAAATTTTTATGTTCTTTTTCTTCAAATTGAATTATTTTCTTAAATTTAATATAAAATTTAAATAAAAAAGATTTCTTCAAATTTTCATAATCTCCAAAATAATCAAAAGTACCATTTTTTAATAATGAAATATTATCACAAATAATTTCACTTTCAATTAAAGAATTAGTTGATAAAATAACATTATTATTATTATTAGAAATTTCAATTATATTATTCAATAATTCAATTTTACTCTGAGGATCAATTCCATTTGTACAATCATCTAATAGTAAAATTTTAGGATAATTCAAAATAGAAATTAAAAAAGTTAATTTTTTCTTATTTCCATCAGATAAATTTTTACAATAATAATTCATATATTTTTCTAAACTTAATGTTTTAGATAATTGATCAATTGAATAATTAGAATTTTTAATTGATATGAAATACATTAATAAATATTTAACTGTAAAATAATCAATTAGTATATTTTCATGAGGACAATATCCAATTATTTTTTTTAAAGAATATGAATTTGAAGAATTAAACAATTCAATTTCTCCATTATCATATTGAATTTCTTTTATTATTATGTTAAATAATGTTGTTTTACCTGAACCATTATTTCCTAATATTCCTAAATTTTCATTTTTCTCTAATCCAAAATATAAATTGTTAATAATATTTATATTTTTATTACAACAAAAAAAATAAGTTTTTGATAAATTAAATATTTTAGTAGATAAAAATAAATTATTTTTCATTTTATTAATTTGTTCTTCTTCATAAATATTTTTAATATTATTTGAATTATCAACTATTAAAGATTCTAACTTTTCCTTTTCTGATGTTTCTTCATTATTAATATCATCTTCATTAATTGAAGAAATTAAATTATAATTTTTCTTTTTATTTATATCATTATTATTCAATAAGGAATTATCATTATTAGTTTGATAGTTTTGATGATTAATAAAAATTTTATTAATTATCAATGAATATATTATATTTAATATATTAGATTCCAGAATTAAAAATAATATTGAGTATATAATAACTAAAATAATAAGATTATTATAATGTGAATCAAAGAATTCAGTATAAGGTGGAGTCTTATATTTTTCCAAATCTTTTCCAAGTTCAACAAATTTATCAGAAGCAATTATTCTTATATTTGCAAATATCAAACTTGTAATGGGAATATAATTAAATATTGTAGAAAATTTTTTTACAAAAAAATACTTGATAAATTTATCATATTGATTTTCTAAAAAATAATTATAAACATCTGATACAATTATTGAAGTTCCAATTAAAAAAATACTAAAAAAAATAATATAATAAGTTTTAATATTTTGTTCCATTTTATTTGTAATTGATGCTAAAAAATAAGTATATGGAATTACTGCCATAATATAGATTCTTAATAACACAAGAAACTTCGCATATGCAATAAAGTTTTTTTTAATATAAATGACAAACAAAAGATAAAAAATAATATATTTAATTATATCAAAAATAAGTATATAAAGCCAATAATAAATTATATTTCCTCCTGTAAATTTAATATAATTACAAATATAATTTTCTTTATCTTTGACTAAAGTATTAAAAGAATATCCTCCATATAATAATAAAAAGCCAATAAACCCAAATATAAGTGTATAATCATATTTTTTTTTTTTTCTCTTCTTCTTCTTTTTTTTTTTTTTCTTCATCACTTTGTAAAAATTTAAAAGAAGTTACATTTTTTTTTGGTAAAAGTACAATAAAATGAGGCATAGCTCCATATTCATCAAATATTGAAGCATTTATATTATATTCATTTTTTAAAAATGCAGAATATATCCAAGAATTAGCAATATCTCTTATATAATATTTTCTAATTTGATAAAGGAAATAAAAATCAACAATATCATTTTGTGAATTATTCATATAAATAACTAATTTTTCATTATTTAATTTTGATTCATTAATAAAATTATTAGCAAAACTTATTATAATATTCTTTTCTTTCTTTTCTGAGAAATTCGGTTTTGAATTAAAATAATTATATTTTAATTTTAAATTATTTTCTATTATTAAAGAAGAATTTTCAAGATATTTTTTAGTAATTTCATTATTTACATAAATCGGATTTGATGTTAAAGTTCTTTTTAAATCAAAATATTGTAATTTATCTGGTGTAGGAGTATTAAATAATAAAAATATTAATGGTAAAAATATAAATGATAATAATTGAATAAAAAAGGTGTCATAACATTTAATTATATTTAATAAATATGTCAATAAATTTATTCCACATTGTTTTAATTGAGTATTTGATTCATTTCTTTTTATATTTATATTATTTAAATCAATTAAATCATTTTCAATTATAATATCATTATTTTTATTTACTTTTAAGAAAACATCTTCTAAAGAAGTTGTTGAAATATTATAATCAATTATTCCAAATTGTTCTTTTACACTTTCAATATATTCAAAAATTTTATTTGTATTATCATTTAATGCATTAAATGTTATTGAAATATAATTTCTGGATGATATTTTAACTTTTAAATTTTCATAATATTTTAAAAATTCATTTAGTATATTTTGTTTATTTTCATTTTTGAATTTTTTAGAATTTAAAATTAAATTTAAATTAAATCCACAAGAAAATTGTTCTTTTAAATCAGAACTAGTACCTGAATAAAAAATTTTTCCATCATTTAAAATTCCTATTTTATCACTTAAATATTCAGCTTCTTCCATATCATTAGTAGTAATTAATATTATCTTATCTTTCTTAAGAAATTTAATATAATCCCAAATTTTTTTTTTAATTGAATTATCAATTCCTTTAGTTGGTTCATCTAATAAAATAATATTTTCATTTCCTAATAAAGTTAATCCAATTAATAAAGATTTCTTTTGACCATATGATAAAGTATTACAAAAATAATATTTTTTATCTGTTAAATCTAATAAATCTAACATATTATTAATATCTTTTTTATTCACAATATTTCCTTTAATATCACATAAATAAGATAAATAACTTTCTACTGATAAATCATCAAATAAAATATCATCTTGTGAATAAAATCCAATATTATTTAAAAATGATTTAATAAATAAAAATGATTTTAATGATTGATAATTATATAATGATTGATTATTATATAATATATCACCATTATCTACAATTTCAATTCCTGATATTAATTTTAATAATGTTGATTTTCCTGAACCATTTCTACCTATTAAACAAAATATTTCTCCTGAATATAAATTACAATCCAAATCTTTAATAATTTCATTCTCATATTTTTTAGTTATTTTCTGGATTTTTAAAATATTCTTTTTATTATTATTTTCATTTTCGGTTAAATTTTGATTATTAAAAGAAATATCTTCAGTTATTTTGTTAGTATAGTTTATTTTTTTATGTCTCAAAAAATATAAAAATATGAAAAAATTATTTTTTATATAATCAATTAAAATACCTAAAATAAAGTAAAATATGATACTAATTTTAAAATATTTAAATGATTGATTTAATGTTAAATTATGATATCTAATGTCATTTAAATCTTTAATTTGTTTGTAATAATTTTCTTTCATAAAAAAAATTTGAATAATTTCAATTTCATTATTAAAAGGGAAAAAAATAAAAAAATATTTTGAACAAGTATCATGAGAATTAATATATAATCCTGAAAATACAATTAAAATTAATAATATAAAAGAAATAATTTGTCCCATTAATATTGAGCAAGTAAATTGATAAACAAAAAATATCATTCCAAAAATACATAAATTGAAATAAAATTGTGATAAAATTAAATCAATTTTTGGAGTATCAACTAAAACTAAATGTTTTAAAATATGATATATAAAATAAAATGAAAAAGAAGTTACAATCAGATAAAATATTAACCAAGAACTATATAAATGAAAAACATTAAATCCTTTTTTTTTCAAAAATAACTCAATTTTCTTTTCCTTTTCATCAATAATTTCAAGAAAAAAAGAAATAAAAAAAAATAAATAAATAAAGCATATTAAAAAAGGTAAAATACTCTTATAAAACTTTAATTTTTTTTCGGCAAATTTATTATAATTAGGAGTAATTAAAAAGCAATTATGAATTTTCAAAGTTTTACTATTTAAATATATCTCAGACTGGTATAATAAAAAATGAATAATGTTTATAATTTTAATATCAATTACAGTATTTGAACCATATAATGTATCAATAGTAACATCTAAAGGACTATTTACATCTACTAAACTTTTATCAATTGTAAAAAGATCACTTCTAATTTTAAATTTATAATAATTATTATTATTATATTCTATATTCAATGCAAAATTATATTTTTCTGTTAGGTTAGTATATTGAATTTCATATTTCATTTTCTCTTCATTATCATAAATCTTTGCATTTGATATTTTTGAATTCATCTTAAAATATTCAGCTATTGTTTTGTTATTTGATATCAATGCATATAATTTATTATATATAGATGGTCTTTGATTTTTTGTAATGGTTTCTTCATTATATGAAAAATCACATTTAAAAAGAGTTTCTTCAATCTTTTTATTTATTTTTAATGGTTTTAACTTTATTGAAATAAAGAATAATATAATTCCTAATATGCAATAATTAAAAAAGTATTTTATAGGATTTTTTCCAATATGAATTAATCTGATTTTAATTAAGGAAATCATTTTTAATAAAAAATAATAATAATAACATAAATATCATATAAAAAAATTAATATTTTTCCTTTTTAAAAATGTCAATAAAAATTTTATTTAATAATAACATAAATATTAAAAAAAATTAATATTTTTCCTTTTTAAAAATGTCAATAAAAGTATATTTAATAATAATAACTCATCTTCTTAAAATAATCAAAACAATAACATTTCAACTTCAAACAACAAAATTAAACATAATATCATTTAGAAAATTATATTCTCCATCATCAATATATGGAAATCCAGATAAATTAAATTATTATTATACATATTTATATATAGGAGAAAAAGAAAAAAAACAATCATATATATTAGACACAGGAAGTTCAGTAACAACTTCACCTTGTAATTTATGTGAAAATTGTGGTAAACATGAAAATGGTTTATATGAAATTAATAAAGATAATATTATAAAATGTAATGATCAAAAATGTTCTTTAGTAAAAAATTCATGTTATAATGATAAAGATGATTGTGATTTTAATATAAGTTTTTCTGAAGGTTCTACTATTAAAGGAAAGTTTATATATGAAAAAATTAAATTTGGTGATAAATATAAAACAGATAATTTTTTTTATTTTCCTATTGGATGTACTAATTCAGAAAATCATTTATTTAAATCTCAATTAGCAGATGGAATTATGGGGCTTCAAAATACAGAAAATTCATTTACTTCTGTTTTATATAAGTTAAAAATCATTCCTAAAAATATGTTTTCTTTATGTTTAGGCAAAGATGGAGGCTATTTTTCAATTGGTGAAATTTTAAATGAAGCACATTATAATAATAATATTACATATTTAAAATTATATAATGATGGTTTTTATACAATTAATTTAATAAATGTTAAAATAAATAGTAAAGTTATTGAAATTAATAAAAAAAATAATTATTCAAATAAATATTCTTCAATTATTGATTCTGGAACTACTATTTCTTATTTTCCAAATGAAATTGGAGAAATAATTTATGAAGAATTTAAAAATATTTGTGATAAAACTAAAAAATGTGGTAAATTAAAAAGAGATGAAGAATTAGGTAATTGTTATTATTTTAAAAATAATAATGATTTAGAATTTGCTCTTGATAATATTATGCCTAATATAAGTTTTAATATTAATGAAGAGTATGATTTTATTTGGGAACCTAGAAATTATTATTTTAATGTTTCTACTAAAAGAGAAAAAGGATTTTGTTTAGGTTTTAATATTGAAGAAACAGATAAATTCACTTTTGGAAGTACTTGGATGCAAAATTATGATTTTATTTTTGATAAAAGTGAATCAAAAGTAGGAATTGTTAAATCAAATTGTAATTATTTAAGTTATATTAATAATACTGATATTGAAAATAAAAATGAAAATGAAAATGATAATCAAAATAATATTACTAATAAATATATGAATATAACTAATGATAATGAAAAAAATAATATAATAGATATATTATTTAAAAAAGAATATTTAATTATCATAATAATATTATTTATTTTATTAATATTGATTGTGGTTATTTATAGAATGAAAAATGGTGAAAATGATTTGTTTGTTAATTCTAAAAAGAATGAATATTCAAAAGCAGAAATTGATATGATAAAGGGAAATTTTAATACTTTAGAAATAATGTCAAATAATGTTCCAGCAATTAATACGATTGACATTCCTGTGAAAGGTAAAAAAGTTGATTTAATAGATGATTTAAATATTTAATACACTTATATAAATTAAACATATTTTAAAATATATAAAAAATAAATATTCAAATTTAAATTGTTTATAGCTAAGTTGTTATTTATAAATAATAAATACTTTTATTTTTAATTTTTTATTTTAAATTCTTTATAAGTTAATTAATTATTTAATTGCCAAAATACCATAATATTCTCTTTTTAATTTAATTCCTTTATCACAAGTAAATTTGTTAATATATTTCTCTAATAAATCATCTTCAATTTCTTTATTATTTTCAAAGTCATTAATAATAGGAGTTTTCTTTAATAAATCTAATAAATCATTTTTACTTTTATAATATTCATTAAATGGATCATTGATTAATTCAACTTTTTGAAAACCAACATTTAATAAATTTTCATATTCGCTTTTAGATAAAATTTCCTTCGAATTAAAATCTTGCCCTCTATTAAATATTTCTTTTAATTCAAAACAATCTTTTGTATCAACACCTTCAATTACTAAAACTCCTCCTTTAACTAAAAGATTATAATTTAATTGATAATTAATTGAAGTATGTCTTGCAGAAATTAAATCAAACATTTCATTTGGAAAATTTAAATTAAGATTATCACAAAGAATAAATTTGACTCTTTTATTTGGATAATTTTTTAAATTGTTTTTTGCAGTTTTTAACATTTCTTCTGAATTATCTGTTGCAATTATATAACCTACTTCAGGGTAATATTTTAACAAATTTTCTCCTCCTCCTGTTCCTAAATCTAAACATAATGATGATGAATTTGAATAATTTGATATTGTTTTGTAGAAATCCCAATTTGATATTTTTTCTATTGTATAATTTATTTTTGAAAAATCCCAATTTTTTTGATTTGAATAAAATTCTTTTTCTTTATTTTGCATATAATATAATATAAATTATTTAATATTTTAATTATAAAAACAATTTATTGTAATAATAGATATAAATAAATTAACTAAAATCTATTTTATATTATAATAACAATATAATCAAATTAACCATTAATAAAATTACTATTCTTATTTATATTATTATAAGACTCGTTTAATTCTGTAATATTTGATATTGTTTTTTTATATTTTGAATTATATATATCAATTATTTCTAATTTTTTTAATATATTTAAAACATTTAGTCTATCATTTATAAATTCTTTATATATTTTTAAAGTTTTATTATTTTTCTTATTTAAGAATATTGAAGGAAGAATTTTCATAGTAATGGATTTATTAATTAATCCAAACGACCCTCTCATATTAGGAAAATTTTTGGGACTATTATTATTATTATTATTTTTTTTATTATTATTATTATTATTAATGCTTAATATATTATAATTATTTTTATTTCTTGTAAAAATATCTAAACTACTTTCAAAATTATTTTTAGATTTTGGCAAAATAAATGGTAATATATTAAGATTATTTCTGATATTTTTTTGATAAATATATTTTTCTGGTAATTTATTTGTAATAATAAAAACCTTTATTATTTTCAAATAATATGAATTTTGTGAATTATAATAATTTAACAAAGTACCAAATAAAGTAATGACCTTAACCAATCCTCCAATAATAGCAAGATAATCTTGAGCTTTAGTATATTGTTTATTATAAATAGAACTTTTAATAGAATTTAACACAGTTAAAGTAACAAACACACCTGCTCCTTCAAATATATTAAAATCATTTCTTATTGTTTCATAAGTATGAAAATATTCAATAATTTGATGGGAGAAAATGTATCCGTTGTCAATAATATATTTAACATTATCTAAATATAACCATATTCTTTTATATAAAACAGTAGAAATTTCATATCTTTCTTTTCTAATAAAAATTTCTTTTACATTTTCTTTTTTCATAGAATTAATAGTATGATCAATAAAAATAACTTCTAAATAAGGAGGCATCATTTTTTCTTTCATTTGTTCATAGGAATAACAAGAATTATTATTTTCAGTAGTATTTTTACAATGTCTAACAGTAAAAGAATAATAAGAAAAAGGATATCTATTACCATATAAACCATAAATTGTTTGAGAACTATTTCTTGGCTCAATACAATAATAAGTATTTAAATCAGAAATATTTTTAAAATAATTTTTATATTCTTCGGTGAAATGTTTATTAATATCACATTTACCAATTTTAAAAGAAACATTATGTTGAGAGGAAACTTCACTATAATTTGAACCACCATGCCAAACAGATCCCGTTATATAATACAATCTATCATCATCATCAAAAGGAAGTGAATTTGTATCTGTTAATCTAAGTAAAAATGGTAATTTATGTGAATATGTTATATTTACAAATGGATTTATTTGATTTGATAATATAACTGTAAGATCTTTTCTCATCAATAATCTAAATATAAAGTAAAATGAACATATTATTGAAACCATTATTGATGATATTGTTATTAATCCACCTAAGAATGTTTTATACCCTGTTTCTCCATTTTTATTGAAAGTTAATGTTACTTTATGTGAGAAAAAATCTACTTTTTTTATTAAGGATCTCATATAAATTAATTTTTATTATAATTGTATTAATATTAAATTAATTTTTATATTCATAAAACTTATTTTACAAAAAATATTCCTATAATAAAAAAAAATAATTTTTATTTTATAATCTACAATAATTATTTTTAATTTGTTTTATAATTTATGAATAATATTAAATAAAAAAACATTTGTTAAATATTTTAATATATTTATATTTTTAATTTATATTTATTAAATATAGGATAATTTAATGATATAAAAATTTATAAACTTTTATATATATATTATTTTTGATAGTAAAATTACAATTTTTTCAAGAGTTTTATAAGAATTTTTAAAACAAAAATTATTATTTATTCAAAAAATAAAATAAATTTTCTTATAATCTTTTATTTTATTTATAAAATCAATAAATAAAAAAATTAACCATCTTTCAAATAATTATTGATTTTTTTATTAAATTCCTTTAAAAAATTCTGATTAGGAGTTGATGGGATATTTCTACCAATAACTTCATAATTAATCTGTATCATTTCTAATTTTTTTAATATATTTATAATATTTAAACGATTGTTAATAAATTGCTTATACAATACTAAAGTTGATATATATTTTTTATTTGCAAAAAATCCAGGAAGAACTTTAGTTGATATAGATGAATTAATAAAATGAAATGAATTTTCAAGTTTTGGTAATTTTTTATTTAACATTAAACCAGAATCATTTTTAGATATGATTTCAAGACTATTTTGAGGAGGCATTTTCATTTTTGTATTCATCGAGGAAGTCACATGGAATTTTTTTTGTTTATTATCATCATTTTGACTAATATTTGAATTACAATTATTATTATTTTGAGAAATATTATTTAATAATTTATTTGTTTTATTTTCTATTATGAAATCTTTAATTAATTTCAAATAATATGAATTTTGAGAATTATAATAATTTAACATTGAACAAAATAATGTTATTACTTTAACTAATCCTCCAATTATTGCAAGGTAATCTTGAAATTTTGTATATTTTTTAATATATAATGATGTTTTCATTCCATTTAATACTGTTAAAGTTACTATTATTGGTTTATCAGGAAATATATTAAAATCTGATCTTACTGATTCATAACTATGAAAATATTCATTGTTTTCATCTGATAATATATATGCATTGTCAATAATATATTTTATATTTTCAAAATATAACCAAATTCGTTTAAATAAAATAGTTGAAAGTTCATATCTTTCTTTTCTAATAAAAATTTCTTTTACATTTTTTTTTTTCATAGAATTAATGGTATAATCAATAAAAATAACATCTAGAAACATATAATCAAATTTTGCTTTAATATCATCAAGAGAATAACAAGAATTATTATTTTCAGTAGAATTTTTACAATATCTTGCAGTAAAAGAATAATAAGAAAAAGGATAAATGTTACCATATAAACCATAAAGAGTTTGAGAACTATTTCTTGGTTCTAAACAATAATAAGAATTTAAATCAGTAAAATTTGTAAAATACTCTTTATATTCTTCAGTAAAATGTTTATTAATATCACATTTACTTACATTTAAAGAAACTGAATATTGATTTGCAACTCCAGAAAGTGATGTATCATTTGAACCACCATGCCAAACAGATGCAGTAATATAATATAATTTCTCATCTTCATTAAATGGAATTGAATTTGTATCTGTTAATCTAAGTAAAAATGGTAATTTATGAGAATAAGTTAAATTAACAAATGGATTTATTTGAGTTGAGTGAATTACTGAAAGATCTTTTCTACCAAACATTCTATATAAGAAATATAAGCAAAAACAAAATGATGATAATATTGATAATAAACTTATTATTCCTCCTATAAATGTTTTATATCCTATTTCTCCTTTTTCGTTAAAAGTTAAGGTTGCTTTATGGGATAGAAAATCAAATTTTTTAAAAAACTTCATTTGATGATTTAAATTTATTAAAAATATAAATATTTATAATATTCTAAAATTTTTATAAATTTTATATTTTTTTTTCAAATATAATAAAATTAAATTTATAATGAATCATTTCAATTAAATATTTTTTTTGTATAAAAAAAAAAATTGATTATTAACTAGATAAAATTTTAATTTGTATAAAAAAAGTAAAAATTAAATCAAATACTTTTTTCTTTTAAAAATTTCATAAAAAATATAAAAAAATAATTATATAACAAAAAACAAAATATAAAATAAATGAAATACCTCATAATCCAAAATACATTATTTCTCTTAATTACAATCACAAAATATATAAATACCTTAATAGTATTTCCAATATATACAGGTTCATCATATGAAGAAGAAGATTTAGAATTTCCAACAAAAGAATTAAGAAAATATAATTTAAAAAAGATACTGACAACAAAAATTTTTACAAATATTTCAATGGGAAATCCACAACAAGAAATAAAGACATTAATAACTTTTCAAAGTCCATTACTTTTCATATCTGGAAATGGTTCATATAATTATATGAATTCATCTTCTTTTAAAGTATATGAAAATCCACCAAAAATAGTTGAAATGGAAATTCAAGAATCTTTATATACTTATTCTTATTTTTGTTCTGAGAATTTTTTTTTTAAAAATTTAAATAATGAAAATAAAAATTATTCTCTTTATTTTCATATTGGTTTTGCAAGTGATAATGATTGGACTTTAAGTAATAAAAATTATATTGGACTTTCACCTGAAAAATTTGAACATGATAATGAAATAATTGGATTATCATTTATTGCACAATTGAAAAAAAAAGGAATAATTTTTTCAAATACCTTTACATTTGATTTTGATAAATCTAATAAAGAAATTGGTAAAATTATTATTGGAAATTATCCTCATGAATATGATACTAAAAAATATAATGTTAATGATTTTAGAGTTTTTGGTCTTTTAAATAATGATAATCATAGAAGTAGATGGATTTTAACTTTTAATTTTTTTTCTATTAGAAATTTTACTTATGAAGATGATAATATGCATCAAAATATTATTTTTGAACATGAAGGAAAATATAATTTTATTATTAATTATGAATTAAATTTTATTTCATTAGATTCTGAATTATCACTTCATTTATCTGATTTAATTGAAAATGTTTATCAAGATTTATGTACTAAAGCAATTATTAAATATAGAAGTAGTGAAAAATTTACTTATGTTTGTAATGAAACTATTAATATTAAAAAGTTTCCTAGTTTATATTTTTCATTAAAACCAATTGATCATATGTTTGAATTAGATTATACTGATTTATTTGAAAAAAAAAATAATACTTATTTTTTATTAATTGTATTTTCTTATCATCAAGCTACAAGAGAAATTGGTTTACCTTTTTTAAGAAAATATAATCTTGTTTTCCAAGAAAATGAACAAGTTGTTGGTTATTATTTAAATAATAATCATGGGGAAAAATTGTCTTTATTTGTTTCTATTTTACTTATTTCTCTTTGTATTAATATTTTATTTATTATTTTCTTTGTAAGAAGATATTATAAAAGAAAAAATATGAAAAAAATTGATTATACATATTTTGATGATAAAGAAAAACAAATTGGTGGTTTAGATAATATTGATAGTGAATCATTAGATAGTTAATTTATTTAATTTTAAATTTAAGTTCAATATTTAAAATTTAATTATTTTTTCTGTTTTTTTATTTATAATTTTATAATATTAAAAAATGAAATCATTAATTACCAAATGTGATTTTTTTGCTCAAAATGTATCCTTAACTTTAAATGAAAAAGGAGATATTAGTTATAAAACATTTATGGGAGGATTAATAAGTATAATTTTAATAGGAAGTTCAACTATATGTATTTTATATTTTATTTTTAGAATGTTGAAAAGAGATGATATTTATATAATTCATTCAACATTTATAAATCCAAATATTAATTTAACCTATTCACATAAATTACCTTTTTTACTTAGATTAACTGATACAAATTCAGAACCTTATAATGAAGATGAA
>JAEEGL015165366.1_pt1 | contig 17388 bp, 18 predicted proteins | sample 9134231 | NCBI WGS metagenome assembly JAEEGL01 (sample SAMN16246548, study PRJNA631951) | gut metagenome | biome: gut microbiome; feature: rumen; material: fiber-attached | host: Bos | place: Iran: Karaj | collected 2018-10
ACTATTCCCTCAGCAAGGAGAGGCTTGTAAATTTGCAAAAAGAGCTGGCTGATATTAAGGAGGAGTTCGACACCAGAAAGGCTCATTGGTCCAATGAAAAAGAGGCTGTGGACAAGCTGGCAGCCATGCGTGAGCAAATAGATACCATAAATTCAGAGATTGCCATAGCTCAGAGAAACGGTGACTATGAGAGAGCCGGAGAGCTCCAGTACGGTAAGCTCCCTGCTCTTAAGAAGCAGCTGGAAGAGGCTGAGTCGGAGGTCAGAGAGAACGAGAGCGACGGCACTCTTGTGCATGAGAGGGTTTCTGATGAGGAAATCGCAGGAATCATCAGCAGATGGACCGGAATTCCTGTAAACAAGCTGACTGAGAGCGAGAGAAACAAGACCTTGCATCTTCCGGATGAACTTCACCAGAGAGTGATTGGCCAGGATGATGCTGTGGTAAAGGTTTCCGAGGCTATCATGAGATCAAAGGCCGGAATCAAGGATCCTACAAAGCCTATCGGTTCTTTCCTGTTCCTTGGTCCTACAGGTGTAGGTAAGACAGAGCTTGCCAAGAGCCTTGCACAGGCGCTTTTCGACGATGAGAATAACATGGTACGAATCGACATGAGTGAGTACATGGAGAAATACAGTGTGTCTCGTCTCATTGGAGCACCTCCCGGATACGTTGGTTACGACGAGGGTGGTCAGCTTACCGAGGCAGTAAGGAGAAAACCTTATGCGGTAGTTCTTTTTGACGAGGTTGAGAAGGCACATCCTGATGTGTTCAATATTCTGCTTCAGGTGCTTGATGATGGACGTATCACGGATTCTCAGGGCAGAACAGTGGATTTCAAGAACACGATACTGATCATGACTTCCAATATCGGAGCCCAGTACCTGCTTGATGGAATAAGGCCTGATGGAACCATCAGTGAAGAGGCGGAAAAAGAGACTATGGAGGACCTTCGCGGTCACTTCAGACCGGAGTTCCTGAACAGGCTTGATGAGATCATCATGTTCAAGCCTCTTACCAAGGAGAACATCGGTGGAATCGTTGATCTGGTTATTGATGATCTTAACAAGAGATTGTCAGACAGGGAGATCACAGTTCGCCTGACAGATGCTGCCAAGGACTATGTCATTGACAATGCGTACGATCCGATTTACGGCGCTCGTCCGCTTAAGAGATACATTCAGAAATACGTTGAGACGCTGTCAGCTAAGCTGATCCTGGAGGACAGAGTTTCGCCTCACGATGTTATCGAATTCACCGTAGAAAGCGACGAACTCACAGCCAGAGCAGTGAAGGGATAAAATCGCGTACTATCGCGCATAAATGCCGCTTGCGTCAGCTATTATGCTCAGATGAACTGGTTGCGAGCAGCGTCGTATTTGTAGCCGATTGCTTCGAGCTTCCGGGTTATGCCGGCGAGCTCGTCGGAACTGATGTCCAGGCCGTCGGCGAGGGCCTCAAGGCCATTATAATTGTCGCGGAGCTGAGTGTTGATGTAACTGAGTAAGATTACGGGATCCTGTGGAATCATGTTTGCCTCCTGATGGAAATTATTATATAATGCATTCTTCAGAATTGTTCAAGGTGAGTCCTTGTCGCATTCTAATTCGAACTAGTTATTAACGTTATTTTGCATTATAATTGTAGTGGTGTCAAAGTGTATATGCCTGCTGCGGCAAGCGCAGAGGCGTTGCGACGGCTATGGCGCTTGATCAGGAGACAAACATGAAAAAGATTTCACTTATAGTTCCATGTTATAACGAGCAGGAGGCGCTTCCTATTTTTCATAGGGAGGTGACTTCAGTTATGCAGGGGCTTTCCGGACAATATGAGTATGAGCTGCTCTACATAAATGATGGATCCAAGGATAAAACGCTGGAGGTGCTCAAGGGAATTGCAGAGACAGATAGCAATGCGACATATCTTTCTTTCTCCAGGAACTTTGGAAAAGAGGCTGCGATGTATGCAGGCTTTACCAATGCCAAGGGCGATTTTGTGGCAGTAATGGATGCTGATATGCAGGATCCGCCGTCCCTTATCCCTGATATGCTTAAGATCCTTGAGAGCGGAGAGTACGATTCGGTTGCCACAAGACGAGTTGACCGTCAGGGCGAGCCTCCGATCAGAAGCTGGTTTGCGAGAAAGTTTTACAAGATCATCAACAGAATTTCGGATGCGGATATCGTTGACGGAGCAAGGGATTTCAGACTCATGAAGAGGGAGATGGTGGATGCCATCTGCTCAATGAGCGAGTACAACAGGTTTTCCAAGGGTATTTTTGGCTGGATCGGTTTCAGGACATACTGGCTTCCTTACGAGAACGTTGAGAGAGTTGCCGGCGAGACTAAGTGGAGTTTCTGGAAACTTATGAAATACGCCATTGATGGAATCATCAATTTCTCTCAGGTGCCACTTTCTGTGGCTTCATGGGGCGGATTACTGATGACCTTTGTGGCAATTCTGGCGTTGATCTTTATCGTTATCAGACGAATTGCATTTGGGGATCCGGTTAACGGCTGGGCTTCAACAATCTGTATCGTGATCTTTATTGGCGGAATCCAGCTCTTTTCCATGGGTATTATGGGACAGTATATGGCTAAGACCTACATGGAGACCAAGAACAGACCGCACTACATCGTAGCTGAGACTAATCGCGAGGATGCCACTAAGATCAAATAAGCCAGTGGCAGTTATAAAAAAACTATAAATAATACATCAATATGTTGATTTTACGCGCACTTTCGACCACAGTATGTTGAAAGTGTGCGTTTTTTTGTTGTATAATTATCATAGAAGCGCAAAAGCACGGGAAAACTATGCTCTTACGCAAGAAGGGTGATTGGGGTATGCAGGCATCAATTGATATTCACTGTCACATAATGCCGGGAGTGGACGACGGGTCTCCGGACGTGGAGACTAGCCTTAAGATGCTGAAAATCGCGGAAAAGAGCGGGATTCAGCACATTATTTTAACTCCCCACCATAAGCCCATGCATCACAATGTGAGCCCGGACCATAACAGGAAGTACACTGCGGGGCTCCAGGAAGCCGCCATAAAGAGCGGCATTAACGTAAAATTATATTCCGGAAACGAGATTTACTATAGCGATGAAACCTTTGATGAACTTACAAGTGGCAGGATATGCACTTTGGCGGGATCGGACTATTGCTTAGTTGAGTTTCATCCGACAAATCCCTACAAGGCGATACACAACGCCATCTACCAGGTTCAGGCGGCGGGATTCATCCCTATTTTAGCACATGTAGAAAGATACAGCGACATGGTTTCACACTTATCCTACGTTGAGGAGCTTGTGGACATGGGGTGCTACATACAGGTGAATGCCTCCAGCATCATGGGGAAATACGGTTTTGGAATTTCCCACTTCACCAAAAAACTGTTAAAAGCAAGGCTTGTGCATTTTGTGGCAACGGACGCCCACGACACGGGCTCTCGGGCGCCGGAGCTGGCGGAATGCAGGGAGTATGTGGCGCGGAAGTTTGGGCAGGATTACTCGGATGCGCTTATGTGGAACAATCCGATGTGCGTGCTGAAGGGTGAAGTGATCTGATTCGGTTACATGTACGTAGTGAGATTTAGACTGAGATAGAAGTCATAATAGGGGAGCTAATGAGAAATAGAGACGACGTATTGGAAATCAATCTTGGGGAATTGTTTGCAATCCTTTTAGGGAGAGCCTTTCTGATCATCAGCGCCGGCGTGTTCTTTGGCCTGGCAGGGCTGTTCATGAGCAAGTTCGTGATGCACCCGGTGTTTGAGTCCACAACCAAGATCTACATTCTTAACAAAGAGGAAAATCAGACCGTCACTTACTCGGACGTGCAGATTTCCACGCAGCTGACACAGGACTACGCGGAGCTGATAAAGTCCAGGCGAGTTCTTGAGGAGGTTATTCAGAGACTTCACCTGGTGGACACAGAGTATGAGGACGTTTACAGGGTACTGAGGGTTGAGACACCCTCGGACACCAGAATTGTTGCAATAACGGTCAAGGATAAAGATCCACTGATGGCCATGAAGATAGCCAACTGCATCCGTGAAGTGGCCAGCGAACACATCACCGACGTTATGGATATCGATGCCATCAATGTTGCGGAGACAGCCAATGTGCCCACCACGAAGGCGAGCCCCTCCGTGGCAAAATGGACCGTAATCGCAGGATTTCTTGGGGCGGTGGTCGTGGCATTTTTTTCCATACTTGGATATCTTTTGGATGACACAATAAAGAGCAACGACGACGTGGAGCGGTATCTGGGAGTTAGCACACTGGCGCTGATCCCGATGATCACAGAGGATACCGGGAAAAAGAAAAAGTCGAAGGCGAAGAAATCGAAGTAAGTTGGGACGTCGGAGGAACTAATGCAGAACGCAAAACTTCATTTTAGCCAATCGGAAAACAATTATCAGATAAAAGAGGCCTACAAGACCCTTCGAAGCAACATCGAATTCAGCGGACAGAACGTGAAAGTCGTGTCTGTTACCAGCTGTACACCTGGTGAGGGCAAAACGACCGTGGCAATGGCTCTTGCCAGAGCCTTTGCGGAAGCCGGGAAAAAGACTGTGCTGGTTGACGCGGACATGCGTAAATCGGTGCTGGTGGGAAGATATAAGACAGGTTCTGTAAGACTTGGTTTGACCCACTGTCTCGTAGGAAGGGAGCGACTTTCCAGTGTTATCTGCGAGACGGATACACCGAATCTGTATGTTATCTTCAGTGGCCCGGTGCCTCCAAACCCAAGTGAGCTGTTGGGTGGCAGGATTTTTGGCAAGGCCATCGAGAATATGAAGCAGGTTTTTGACTACGTAATCATAGATACGCCGCCTCTTGGAAGCGTTATCGACGCGGCTGTTGTGGCGAAACAGTGCGACGGCGCAGTTATGGTGGTGGAGAGCAACGCCATCAGCTACAGATTTGCCCAGCGTGTAAAAGACCAGCTGGACAAGGCCGGGGCTAAGATCCTGGGCGTGGTTTTGAATAAGGTGGACATTTCAGGCAAGGGATACTACGGAAATTACGGCCATTACTATGGCAAGTATTACGGCAAGTACTATGGAAAATACTACGGCAAGTATGGCGAGGACACCAATATCGCAGCCAGCAAGCCTACAAAGGTAGTGGAGGAGGCGCCCGACGAGGACGACCTGGACGAGCTCAACTACCTGGCCGGGGTCATGAGGAAGGATTGAGGCAGGGGGAAACCAATTGAAGGGCAACATCTTAGGAATTTTCTTTACAATATTGAGCGGTGCGTTGATCGCGATGATCGTTATCGCGTACGGCCGCAGCGACCGTGTTGGACCGGAGTTCAGGTTTTCGGCGTTGAACCTGATATACGACTCTGAGACCAAAGAAAGCGATCTGATAACCGGTATAAACGCCTACGACACCAGGGACGGGGACATGACTTCCCGGATCGTGGTGGAGAAGGTGGTGCTGAATCGGGACGCGGAGACTGCAGTCGTTTATTACGCGGTTGCTGACTACAGTGGCAACGTCACCAAGCAGTCCAGGGTTTTCGCGGCTGACATCGAGGACATCGACAAGGAAGGCGACCAGAGCGCACTCATGGAGGACGAGATCCTTGAATATCCGCAGCTGAGCTTCGGAGATGGCGACAGCGATGAGGACGGAGAGGCGGCCGATGGCGAAGATGCAGACGGGAAAGTGAGCGCCGAAGGTGAAGTACAAAACTGAGCCTGAGAGAGTTCTTTTCCTGCAGGCTATTGGAATGAATGTGCGAGCGCAGACGTGCGCGACGCGCGAAAGGTAGTGAAAACATGGGCAAAGTTGGCAAGGTTCTTCTCATAGTGTGGGCCAGTCTCATGACCATTGTGGCCGTGGGGCTTGCGGGTCTGGAAGCTATGAGATTCTTTGGAAAATCGAATCTTGATTCAAAATCAGCGACAGTGGCCCCTGTGCTAGACCAAGGCACGGAGAATGTCGCCGATAGCAGTGCCCAGTATTGGGAGGACGACTGGATCCGCTACGACGGCGGTGTCTACGATTACAACGAGGACATTACAACGTTCCTGGTTATGGGTATCGACAAGACTGATGAGGTGGTAAAAGAGGTGCAGGAAGGCACCGACGGTGGCCAGGCCGACGCACTCTTTTTACTGGTCTTGAATCCCAGAGAAGAGACCATCAAGATCATCGGAATCAATAGGAATTCCATGACGGATATCGATGTTTACGATGAGTACGGCCGCTATCAGACCACGGTCATCGGACAGATCTGTACCCAGCACGGCTTTGGCAACGGCATGGAGGAGTCTTGTGAGTATCAGGTAAAGGCTGTTTCCAACATGTTTTACCAGCTGCCGATTCATGGTTATGCTGCAATCAACATGAGCGCCATTCCCATAATCAACGACATGGTGGGCGGAGTTGACGTTACGGTCCTTGAGGACCTTACCAGAGAGGATAAAAAGCTGGTTGAGGGCGAGAAGGTCCATCTGGATGGAGAAAGCGCACTTACCTACGTACACTCCAGAGACATGAAGCTATTCGGCTCCAGCGACAGAAGGCTTGAGCGTCAGCGCCAGTATTTGAACAGCTTCATCAAAGCCGCAAGAGACACGGCTTCTGCCAACAACAACGCAGCAATCGAGATTTTTACCGCCATCAGCGACAAGATGGTTACGAATATCACACCAGACGAGATTTCGTATCTCGCACCCTATATGACCAGATTCTCTTTTGACGCAACAGATTTCAAGATGATCGGCGGCGAAAACAAGAAGGTCGGCGAGTACGAAGGCTTCTACGTGGACGAAAAAGACCTGTACAAGACAATAATTGACGTTTTTTACGAAAAAGTTGACAACGTGGGCTAAACAAATGTGGGGAATATGCCGATATATAAGCATAGATATGAAAACAGTTAAAAGGCTTTTCGTGGGATTACTTGCCGCTACGCTTCTTTGCTGCGGGTGTTCTGCCCCCTTTGGAAAAAAAGATGAGGCTGACAGCGGGGATGCTGATGGCTCGGTTGTAGATGTGGCTCAGCTTCGGAAACAGAACGAGGACATCTTTGCATGGATCAGAGTTCCGGACACTGGGATCGATTACCCGATAGTGCAGAGCAGCGACGGCGATGATTCTTTTTACAAGAACCACAACGCCGCTAAGGAAGAGGATTACCGGGGAGCAATATACATTGAGGCTGCGAATTTAAAGGACATGTGCGACTTCAACGAGGTTTTGCACGGATCTTCACCATCTGATGGCACCATGTTCGGGCAGCTGAATAAATATTTGGACAAGAATTTTTTTGACGAGCATCCGTATATCTACGTGTATATGGAAGGCAACGCGCTTATATACTATGTTTTCGCGGCTTACACCCGGGAGGACACGAGACTTTTGGAGGAATACGACTTTTCGTATGCTTCCGGATGCCAGGCTTTTTTGAACGAGATCTACAAGGGCCGCAGCATGAACAAACTGGTCCGGGAAGGCTGGGAAAATCAGGTACAGCCTGAGAATTTTTTGATCACTCTGACGACAAAAGACCTGCTGTCGAGCAAACAGCTGGTGGTGGTCGGGTGCTTGGTTGGCGACGTAACAGGGCAGATAGACAGAATCATGGATTACGGAGACCCTGAAGAGGATAGTGAAGTCTATTAAGAATTGATGGAGGCAAGGAAAGATGAAAAAGATTCTAGCTCTCATGATCGCAGGCATTTTGTTTGTGAGTTTACCTGTTAATGCGTTTGCTACGAATAATACGGGCGGTTCAGGCGGTAATGCATCCGGCTCGACAAGCAGCACAGATGCCGGCAGTACCGATACCGGATCCGGCAGCTCAGGATCAACAGATACAACTCTGACCGGTTCACCTAGTGCTGAGGCAGAAGCTCTGCGCAGACAGGTTGAAGAGCTGCAGAATCGTATCGAAGAGCAGCAGAAGAATATTGATAATTATAATAGGCAGATTCAGACCCAGAACAACCAGATTGCAGCACTTATCAGCACTGTTCAGGCAAGTCTTAAGGCTAATAAGTCCAGCGGTGGTGGTGCTCCTGCCGGAAGATCTCCACAGGCTCCAAGCAGCGTAGATTACAGGACTCAGGCGCTGATCAAAAACAATGCGGTTTCTTATGGCGGAAACATCGTATCCCAGGGCGGACACGTTGAGATAAACGGTGGAAAGAGCAACGTTACATTCCTTGTTGGTGTACCGGATGGCGGAACAATGAATTCTGCAGCATCTCTGGCAGCCGGAGTGAGCGGATCCCTTATCAACTGCGTAACCGTAAGTTCATCCGTTGCTTTCAGAACAGCAAAGGTTAACTTCTATATCACAGGCGTTAACATCGGTGACAACATCGCTGTTTATCAGATTCAGGGCGGCAAGTGGGTTCAGCTTCAGACCGCTGAGATCCGTAAGGACCACGTGGTTGTTAACATGTCCCAGACCGGAGTAGTTGCATTCGTCCGCGTTCCTGTCCTCGCAACAGCAACTCACTAATTCCGCGCGAACGGCATATCATGAGCTAATGTAAATCGATTTAACTGCTCACTATTCATGCGCTGAGAAACACTATAAATACAATGGGAAGCTCTCGTTTCACTAAATGAAATCGAGCTTCCTTTTTTATTTTTAGCTCCCAGGCAGTAGCTCCCCCAAATAACCTACGGCCTAGATTATAAAAATCGCCTGCAGAGCCGTAAATCACATACGTTATATCGCCTTCAAGTAAACGCTGAGAACGCATTCGTCATCGAGACCATGCGCCCCGCCCAGCAGACCAGGGATCAGGCTTCCTCTTCTTTTTTTCCCCCATGTTTGCTATGCTATTATTGATAATTTTCTAAGGGGAGAGTTTGAATTTATGAAAATGGCAGAACGAATCAAACCGGTACTGTTTCTGATATTTCTTACTGCGGTCATCATCTTTTTTGGCCAGCGAAAGCTAGATTTTGCTATGGATGAGATTGCTAACTATGGCCTCTCTAATCATGTGGTAGGTAAAGACGCCCATATTGATTATGGAAAAGTATATACAGGTATGGGACCATTTGACGACTTTGTAAAAGTTAAGGATGGTCAAAGGTTTAATTACAAGAATGTATATCATAATCAATGGGAGGATGTTCATCCACCTCTTTACTACCTTATCTTTCATACGTTATGCTCATTTTTCCCAAATTCATTTAGCATCTGGTATGGAATAGGACTTAATATTTTTTGGATGTGGTGCATTGTGTTTGTGCTGTACAAACTACTGATGAGCATGACCAACAATTCTTATTTGTCTATGGGAGTTCTTTTAGCGTACGGAACAACCTCAATGTTCATAAATATGATCCTGTTTATAAGGATGTATGCTCAGCTGGCGTTTGTTTCCATTGCTTTGGCATATCTGATAAAGATATATTGGGATAAAAAGCTGGATATAAAATTCTATATGTTCTTCTCGGTAATACTTTTGTCGGGCATGCTGACCCAGTATTATTTTCTATTTTTCGCTTTTGCAATATGTTTCCTGTTTGCTGTGCGCCTGTTTTTCGTAAAGCGAATAAAAGAAATAATAATTTCATTAGTTACTGTATGCGTCGACGCCGGAATATATCTTGTCTTGTGGAGACATGTCTTTAAACATGTTTTTGGGGACTACAGAGGAGAGCAGGCTATGGAGGCCGCGATTTCTCTCTCGAGCATCAAAAATATAGTCTTAATGGCCCTTTCTATGGATTATTATCTTTTTTGGGGATTGTATTTAATAATTTCTGTTGCACTGATTGTTGTTTATATTAAAAAGCTGAAGGCCGGGAAGGTTGCTTTTACTTACGAATATGCGCTTGTTTATTCTGCTGTTTTCTACTTGATAATGGTGGGCAAAGTAGCGCCATACCAATCTTTTAGGTACATATCTCCGGTTGCTTTTATTTTTGTATACGCAGGAGTTGTTGTTATTTCCAATTTGTTTACCAAGCGCTGGGATTTAAAAAAATCCATATCCATCGTAGTTGCGGCTTGCCTTATTGCAAACTTTGCAGGATTTGCCGCTTTTAAATTTTATGCAGAAATGGATTACTATTCGAAGGCCAGAGTACAGTTGTTTGAAGATCTTGAGGGAAAAGAGCTGGTGATATACATACATGAGGATTGGGTAGCACCAGTCTATTTCGAACCAATCCAGCATGCAAAGTCATATGTATTTTTGGATGCTGAGCATCAGGACTTGGTAGACGAATATAATAAACCCGGATACATCTGGGCTATATATGCGGAACACGCGGATAATCTGCCTGAAGCGGTTAAAGGAAAATGCATCTATTCCGGTAATGAAAACTACTATGTTATTGAGTAAGTGGCGTGCGGAGCATGCTGTAAGCAAGTTGATTGTCGCGGGAATATTTGACGCTTTACACTGGCGCGAATACGTGGTAAGGTTACTAGAGAGTTTAATGTGGTAGCGTACTAAAGTGCAAACGACAGCTTTCGTGCTGGAAGGCGAAAGTAATCATACAGGGAGGCCAAATGAGCTGGGAAGATAATGTCAGGAGGGTTGTTCCATACACACCGGGGGAGCAGCCTAAGATCAAGAACATAATAAAACTGAATACCAACGAGAATCCGTATCCGCCGGCTCCGGGCGTTTTTAAGGCTTTGGAGGAAATGGATGCGACGGATTTCAGGAAGTATTCGGATCCCACCTGCGACGAGCTGGTTACTGCCATTGCGGATTTTTACGGCGTGGGCAAAGAGAATGTCTTTGTGGGCGTTGGCTCCGACGACGTGCTGGCCATGGCGTTTCTGACCTTCTTTAATTCAAAAGATCCGGAGAAGAAAGTTCTTTTCCCTGATATAACCTATTCGTTCTACGATGTGTGGGCGGACCTGTTCAGGATTCCTTTCAGGCAGGTGCCGCTGAATGATGATTTTACCATCACTCCAAGCGACTACTTTGTGGAGAACGGCGGCGTGGTTATCGCCAATCCCAATGCGCCCACGGGAGTTCTTTTGCCACTGGAGCAGATTGAGGAAATTGTCAAAAGAAATCCCGACGTAGTAGTGATCGTTGACGAGGCCTACGTGGATTTCGGCGGACAGAGTGCGCTTCCGCTGATTGACAAGTACGAGAATCTGCTGGTGGTGCAGACTTTCTCAAAGTCACGGTCCATGGCGGGGATGAGGATCGGTTACGCGTTCGGCTGCAAGAAGATCATAGGGTATTTGCTGGATGCAAAGTTTTCTTTTAACTCCTATACCATGAACATGCCGGCGCTGACACTGGGTGCGGCAGCAATTAAGGATAGGGAGTATTTCGAGGAGTGTTGCGCGAAAGTCATAGCAACGAGAGAGAGGGTTAAGCCGCTTCTGAAGGAGCTGGGATTTACGTTCGGGGATTCCAAGACAAACTTCATTTTTGCAAAGCATGCGACCAAGCCGGGAAAAGAGATTTTTGATTTCTTGAGGCAGAACGGGATTGTGGTAAGGCGGTTTGATTTGCCCAGGATCAGCGAGTATCTCAGAATTTCCATCGGCACGGACGAGGAGATGGATCGATTGATTTCTGTTTTAAAAGAGATTGCAGGTTGACGAATTTCCATTATTTCGCTATGATACGTTTTGTTGTTTTTTTGTATCGCGAAGTTTTGGAAGGAGTTATTCATGAATATACAGTATTTAATAGTGTTCCTTATTTCGATGGTTCCGCTTGTTGAGCTCAGAGGTGCAGTTCCTTACGCAATTGGTGCAGGGCTCCCGATTCTTCAGAGCTACATCATTGCGATTATCGGTAATATGATCCCGATGCCTTTTATTTTCTTCTTTGCAAGAAAGGTGCTTGAGTGGGGCAAGGATAAGCCTGTAATCGGTGGTTTCTTCACATTCTGCCTTGAAAAAGGTCACAAGGGCGGCGAAGCCCTTAAGGAGAAAGCCGGAAAGGGTCTTTACTGGGCACTTTTCCTGTTCGTTGGAATTCCGATTCCCGGAACAGGTGCATGGACAGGCACTCTCGCAGCGTCAATCCTTGACATGGATTTCAAGAAGAGCGTGAGAGCTGTTATCTGCGGTGTCGTTCTTGCCGGAATCATCATGGGACTTGGAACCAAGATAGTATTGCTGCTTGGTGGCGCAATCGCCGGTTGATAGGTTTGCGGATTGTGGATCCGCGGACGGAGAGTTTTAATTAGAGGATAAAGAATGGAAGCATATACAGATTTTGCAGCTGTTTATGACACATTTATGGATGAAACGCCCTATGAAGAGTGGGGCGTTTTTGTGTCTTCACTTATAGAGAAATACGGGGTGTCGAAGCCGGCGGAGGACAGCGAGGCGGCGCTGGAGCAGGAGCGAAACCTGGTGGTGGAGCTAGGTTGCGGCACCGGAAGCTTTACCATGGAGATGGCGAAGCGAGGCTACGACATTATGGGAATCGACCTTTCTCCTGAGATGCTGGATGTGGCCAGGAAGAAGAGCAGCGAAGCAGGCCTTAACATTATGTACCTGGAGCAGGACATGCGGGAACTGGATCTTTACTGCACTGCCGGAACCGTGGTCAGCGTCTGCGACAGCGTAAACTATTTGCTGGAAGACGAGGACGTGGTCGAGACCTTCAGACTGGTGAATAATTTTCTTTTCCCTAAGGGGATTTTCATTTTCGATTTCAACACGCTGCACAAGTACCGGGACGTGATCGGCGACAGGACGATTGCCGAGAACCGTGAGGATTGCAGTTTTATCTGGGACAACTATTACCACGAGGAGGAGCACATCAACGAGTATGATGTGACGATTTTCGCAAGGTGTGATGAAAATGATGAGATCTTCCGCAGATCCGTGGAGACCCACTACCAGCGCGGCTACACCCTTGAAGAGATGAAGGGATTCGTGGAGGCTGCCGGCCTTGAGTTCGTAGCCGCATTTGATGCGGACTCCCACGGCGAGCCCTCTGATGACAGCGAGCGAATCTACGTAGTCTGCCGCGAGCAGGGGAAGTGAAACAGCACGCCGGGCGCAGGCGCCCTGGCGAGAGCGTGCAGGGAAGTGAAACGATTCGCTGAAACCTGCGCATGTGGGGGAAATGAAGTTGGCGGAACGCTGGGTGGCGACATTTTACAAATATATGGATCATTCTTTGGTTTTCACATACAAAATGACTACTAATTGGTCATCTTTATAAAGATTTTTTCAAATATAAAGAAAATCTTCGATTAACACATACAAAATTGTATTTTTGAGGTTACCTTTGCGGGTGTTCAGACCTCGATGGTGCCGTCGAAGACGGTGGTGGCGGGGCCTTCCATGATGACAGGGGAAGTTGGATCGCCGTCCCAGGAGCAGGTGATGTCGCCGCCGAGGACGTGGACGATTACCTTGTTGTCGGTGTGGCCGTTAAGGATGCAGGCCACGGTGGTGGCGCAGCAGCCGGTTCCGCAGGCGAGGGTTTCGCCTGTGCCGCGCTCCCATACACGCATGTGGACGTTGCCACGGTCGTCGATCTTAACAAATTCAGTGTTGGTGCGGTTCGGGAAAACCTCGTGATTTTCGAAGTGAGGGCCAATGGCCTCGATATCGAAGGTGGCCAGATCTACATCATTCGGCAGGAATACCACAGCGTGGGGATTTCCCATGGATACGCAGGTGATGCGCCACTCTTTACCAAGAACCGTGATCGGGCGGTCGACGACAGTTGTGACGCTGACGTTGGCTTCAGAAATAGAACCGCCGGAAGCCGTAGAATCACCGGAGTTGCCGGAAATAGAACTGCCGGAAGCCGAAGGCAGCTTCACTTCTTCGCCCTCCAGTGCTACCGGGACATCAGCCGGAGTGAGGATTGGCGCGCCCATATCTACGCGAACTGACTCAACAAGGCCGTCGGAGCCGATTGTCAGGTCGATGAATTTCTTCTTGCCGGCACTGACGATGGTGAGCGCAGTCTTATCTGTGAGGTGCTTGTCGTAAACGTACTTGGCCACGCATCTGATGCCGTTTCCGCACATTTCTGAGCGGGAACCGTCGGCGTTATACATTTCCATCTCAAAATCTATATCAGGATCCGCAACGGGATTTATGAAAATCAGGCCGTCGCTACCGATGCCAAAGTGCCTGTCGGAGACTTTCTGCGCCAGCTTGGATTTATCATTCTGAGGAACCGGCTCCCTGCCCCCGTCAACATAGACGTAATCGTTGCCACAACCCTGCATTTTCGTGAAATTGATCTTCATAGAACCTCCTTAGACGCCGAACACTGCCAAAATCTGCGCGTACTCAACTATAGGCAGTGTAGCGTTTGATATTTTAACTGTCTAAATCTGCATATTCTCAATTCTCAGCAGTGTGATATCAATTGCGAATTGTAACTTAGAAGTTATTGTAGTATAATCTGCATGCTTTTGAAAGAGAATTCGGGGTGTGTTAGAATGAATTCGCAGGATTTCAACACAGTATAGCACGATTTCTTGAATAATAAGAAAATGATGCGGAGCGTGTGTGCTTTCGCTGATATTTATTATTGGGAGGGGGACAAGAGCATGGATTTGAACGAAGTCATCAAGCTGAAGAAGGACCTGAGTGTGACTGATCTGTCGGGGGAGAAGGTCATGATCGACTTCGACAGCGGCAAGTACTTTATGATAAAGGGCGCAGGCAACGACATTTGGGACATTATCCAGGAGGAGATCACGGTGGGCGAGATCATCGACAGGCTCCTTAAGGATTACGACATTTCGAGGGAAGATTGTGAGAAGTCCGTCGCCGCGTTCCTTGGGAAGCTGAAGGAATTGGAATTTATTTGATATACGGGCTACAGGTTATGCTTGCATGAGAAAAGGAAGGCGCCGCGGCCCGAACAAGAGTTAGGAGTTAGTTTTGCTTACTGAACATCAGTGGAATACCTTGGACCGTGTGTTCTGGCAAGAAATTCAGGGAATTAGTTGGTCACAGATTGGCCATGTTTACCTGTTAGCATTGCTGGTTTTTATTCCGGGTATCATAAGAATTATTAGGAAAAAGAGCACGTTTAAGCAGGTCTTTTTGATTTACTGGATAGTGGTCTGGGCGGGGATCATGTTCCTGATCACCATACTCAGGCGTGAGCCGGGCTATGCCAAGTGGGAGATTAACCCATTCCCAACCTGGGACAACTTTGGTGGGAATGGTCTTAAGACGGTTTATACTATTTATAATGTGATTCTTTTCGTGCCATGGGGCTTTCTGATCAGGCTTTACAACAACAGGAAGCCTGACAAAAGAGCTTTCGGCCTGACATTGCTGATCTCGCTGTGCACCACCTGTGCGATTGAGCTTACGCAGCTTGTCACCACAGTGGGGAACTTTGAGTTCACAGATATTTTCAACAATTTCCTCGGGGGATTCATCGGGGCCTGCATCGGCGGAGTCGTGGTGAGGATCCACAGGTTCTTTTCCCAAAAGAAGAGAAGGTGAGGGGCCGACAGGTCTTTTCTCAGGAAAATGCGCTAATTCGCGATGCACGAGCGGCGCGGGCGCATCCCGAAAACTCCCGTAGGGCGCCTTAGTTTACATCCACGGGGAAATATATTAAAATAGTGCAAGCGTATTATTAAACTGCGTGAAAAAAGAAATTTTTAAAATAGAAATGGAGTATTGATTATGGCATTATTACAGGAATGGCGTGACAAAGCGTATTCAGAGACAGCCAACAAGGGCGATCTTCAGAGATTATGGACAGACTATTTCCAGAAGGAGCGCGACATCTACGCTCAGCTTCTTAAGAACCCTGATGAGGTAGTAAAGGGCACAGTTAAGGGCCTCGCTGAGAAGTACGGTGTTGACCTTATGACAATGGTTGGTTTCCTTGACGGTATCAACGACAGCCTTAAGGAGCAGAACCCAATCGAGGAGATGGACGAGAACACTGAGGTTAACCTTGGTTTCGAGAAAGAGCTTCTTTATAAGAACATGGTTGGCGCAGGCGCTGACTGGCTCTACGGCCTCGAGGAGTGGAACGAGATCTTTGACGAGGACAAGAGAAAGGCTCTTTACAAAGAGGAGAAGTCTTCTCACACAGTTCGCAAGGAGAACAAGGTTTATCCTAACGATCCATGTCCATGCGGAAGCGGCAAGAAGTACAAGAAGTGCCACGGTCGCAATGCATAAATAATAGACGGTTTAGCGTGCGATAAGCATCTTGGGTACGGTCGTCAAGTCCCTGCAGATGCTTGTTTCCACGACTAAACTTGTTTTATTATATACAATCAACGTAGTAACTGTGCCCGGTTGGCATAGTTAGAAAGAGGAAAAAGAAATGACAAAAGAGGAATTCAAAGAAGTTTACCGCCATTCTATGGCACACATTCTCGCCAAGGCAGTGATCGAGCTGTACGGCAAGGAGGTTCAGTATGCAATCGGACCTCAGATTGATGATGGATGTTACTATGATTTCGTACTTCCAAAGGCTGTAACACAGGATGATTTCAAGACCATCGAGGACAAGATGCGTGAGATCATCAAGAGAAGAGAGGACTGGACACGTAAAGAGGTTTCAAAGTCGGAAGCACTTGAAATGTTCAAGGACCAGAAGTTCAAGACAGAGCTTATCAACGATCTTCCTGAAGACGAGATCATCACAGTTTACTATACAGGTGAGGACTACGTGGATCTTTGCCGCGGACCTCACGTTGAGAACTCTCAGGAGCTCATGAACGTTTCTTACCAGGTTAAGTCAATTTCAGGCGCTTACTGGAGAGGCGATGAGAAGAGAGACAGACTTTCAAGAATTTATCTGTATGCTTTCCCTTCCAAGGATGAGCTTAAGCATCACATAAAGATGATTCAGGAAGCAATGGAAAGAGATCACAAGAAGATTGGCGCACAGCTCGATCTTTTCATGTTTGACGAGACAGCTCCAGGTATGCCTTACTGGCTTCCAAGAGGATGGAAGATGTATCAGGCACTTCTTAAATACTCAAGAGAAGTTCAGGAACGTCATGGATATACTGAAATTGCAGCTCCTCTTGTAAATAACAAGAAGCTTTGGCTCATCAGCGGACACTGGGCTCATTATGTAAACAATATGTTCATGGTTCCCGGTGTTTCAGGCTGGCTTAAGGCTGACGCTGAGATTCCAGGAGTACTTGAAAATATCAACGAACCTACAGAAGAACCTAAGAATGTTAAGATTCAGGCTGGTTCAGTTGTTTATAATCGTGAGCTTGAAGACACTATGGCAGCAAAGCCTATGAACTGTCCTAATGCCATGATGACATATAAGAGAACTAACCACTCATACAAGGAGCTTCCTATCAGATACAGTGAGTACGATGTACTTCACCGCAAAGAGAAGTCAGGACAGATGAATGGTCTTTTCCGTGTACAGGAGTTCAGACAGGATGATGACCATACATTCGTAATGGAATCTCAGATCAAAGA